>Ga0075439_15722_pt1 | contig 15882 bp, 11 predicted proteins | sample MintriSingleCell_FD_74264 | JGI IMG/M metagenome (GOLD analysis project Ga0075439, IMG submission 74264) | Marine eukaryotic communities from Monterey Bay, USA to study complex ecological interactions - Minidiscus trioculatus JGI Plate_4_G5... | ecosystem: Environmental > Aquatic > Marine >... | reverse complement strand
TATAACAATTAGTACCAAGACAATTAAATGAATTGTCAGATTGTTATTTACCACCATCAACTATTGCCAAGTATGGACGACATATTGTTGCTTGTGTTGTTAAGTTTGTTGATAAGGAGAAGTTGATTTTAAATGAAGGTACTAATAAGTTACCTTCCCTCAGTGACAAGCCGTCATCTGTACAAGAAATGGATAGGGATGTGGCACGATTATCATCTGTGGATAAAATTGATAATCAAGCGTTTGAGCAGTCATTGGCACAAAGTCGTGGCGGAAATGGTCAACAACAGCTGCCACAACAACAACCCGGAGTTGGTCAAGGTACAAATGGTCATATCAATAACACGGCGAATTGGGCACAAAAGTATGGTGTTAATCACCAACCTCCTCCTCCCCCTCCCGCTACTGTGGCTGCTGCCATTGAATTACGACAGCAGACCCAACAACAACAACAACAACAACAGCGGCAGCAGCAGCAGAATCAAAGCAATACCACTGCAACAAACACAACCAACAACAGTGTTGCCCCACTACCACAAATTGAACGATTCAGTGAATATCGTATTGACAACGCCACAACAATATCCGAATTAGAATCAATACGTAATCGTTTATTAACATTAGTTGAACGTACCGAAGATCGAATAAATGAAAAACGATTAGTTGATGCAATGTCACAATATGGTGAAGAGAATTTGGAAAGTTTAACTACTGAAGAGTTGATGCGACGATTGACTAAGGTTGTTGATAAGACTACTGCAATGGATGAAGGTGATGATACTGTTGGTGCTAGTGGTGGCGAAAAGTCAAATGGCAAGCGAAATGGTGATGAATTGACCAACAATAACGGGAATACCAAACGTTTATGTACATCAACAGCAACAACATGTCCACTTTGCTTCGATACAACCACATCATCCACAACCACCGGAACATGTCAAGTATGTGAGGATACCAACATTTGTAACCAATGTTATGCACCCTGTTCCTGCTGTAAACGTACAACATGTGCAGATTGTTTAATGGTATGTGATGGATGCGGTAAGGTCTATCATTGTGCAGATTGTATGATATTTGGTGATGGAAAGTGTAAGACGTGCCGATCGAAGAAGGCTGCAGCACCTCCTCCTCCGGCTCCCAGTTATGTGCCGAGATATGTCAATGGAGCATATGTAGGTCTGCAATACCAACAGCAGCAGCCGAGTCAAGTGCCAACAGCCGTCCGCAAGACAAGTATGAGTGCCATGGGACAGATGAACGCAAGGCTGGGTCAGCCACCTATTGCACAACAAACACAATCTCAGAGTAGGTATGGAGATAGATACTCTGCTGCCAATGTAAAAGCGAGGCATAATGCCGATGGTTCAGTAATTCCAGCTACTGCTCCTAAACAATCACCAAGAAGTGGACGTTTTCGACAGCCTGCAGGCAGAGCACGAAAGGATTGTGATTGGGATGCAGTACGTGGCGTTTGGATCCCCAAGGTTCAACAGCTTAAGGCCGTGCGGAAGACTACCAAGGTTCGACCTTCATTCACAGGCCATCAAGACATCGCGGCCAAGGCAAAGCAATTAGCTGCCGCTCAACAAAGCGGTCGTCTTCCAAACCCTCCACCTCCTCATAAAGATACTGTTGCCAATCTGGCAAAGACTGCCATTGCTGCCAAACCACCGCCACCGCCACCACAACAACATTCTTTTCATCGCTTCATCATATCTGAAGAAGGAACAATTGGACTTAACTTTACATTAGAAACCAAGACGAATAAGGTCCGTGTGACTACAGTTCATCCCAACTCAATGGCCCTCAAGCATGATGTGCAAGTAGGTGATGAGATCTTAGCACCCTCCTCCTACACTGCAAGCAAAACACCCAATGTATATAAACTTTTCCTTGATGGAGCCTCAAATCGTCCTCTCTTGTTTGAGGTTAGCCGTCCCTGTACCGATTCTTCATTGGTGAAACTAGGGGAATCTGCTGCTCCGGTGGGTAAAGTTCTACATCGATTTATCATCACCAGGGAGGGACCTCTTGGTATGACATGTGTAAAAGATTCCTTGATATTATCACACGAAGGGGAAGCAACAGCTCGAATCTCGGAGGTTGCTCCAAACTCCTTATCAGATATTCATGGAGTGCAAGTTGATGACATTATTTGCAAGCCTGGGTCGAATGGAGCTGAAATGGCAGACTTCAAGTCTTTCATCGCTCTTGCAAAGACTGGTGCTCGACCACTTACAATTGAAGTACTTCGTGATGTTGGAGGTGAAAGGAAGCCAACTCCCTCAACACGCTCGGCAAATGCTAATCCATATGTACTCTCCTTCCCTGGTGACCCACAAAAGAAGCCCGAAAAGAAAACACAACCTCAGAAGGATGGATGGGATGGGACTGTCAAGAAACAAACACAGCAATCTCGGATAGATGGAAGTATTATTCCGGATTCAGCCCCCAAGAAGTTGCCTGATAATACATACGAACGACCATCAACACCAAAAGAAGGATACGATTGGGATACTCGTTTTGGATATTGGGTACCTGCACGCGTTCCTACCCCAATCAATGTCGAGGAAGAAAAGAAGAATACTTCTAACGACGAAGCAGAACAGGTTATTGCTATTGATTCAGATTCAGATGAGGAGGAAACAGCGTGGGAGTGTGACTTCTGCCAGGTAAGTAGCCCAATGTTAGTGTTGACATCCATTCGTTTTCATCTTCGTTTTGATCTCAATTCTTGTCTCTTGTCATCTACCTATATGCCCTTAGGCAAGATTCGACACTTATGAATTGACTGCAGAGCATGAAAAGACTTGCAAATCTCGTGATAGCTCTGCAACTGCCGACAACAACCAAAATAAACCTGTCGATGCTCTGCCTACTTCAAAACCATCTGCATCTAAATCATCGATCAAATCAAAGTCATCACCAAAAGGCACTAAAGATGACAAGGAGGTGATTGTAGACAGTGGGGGTATCAAGTGTGGAGATGTAGGATACAAATTCAAGAAATGGTTTGGGAAGGGTTACAACGCTTGGTATGATGTGAGTTCATATATATCTGTAATCATCATTTGACTATTTCGTGATATGTTACTAATAATATCCTCTTCAACAAATCTATGACTATCAAGGGAGAGGTTGTTGAGCTCGTTGATATCAATGGTGTTCTCCACAGGCGGTGCAGATATGTCGATGGAGATATCGAAGACTATATTATCACGCAAATGAAGAAACACTGCAAGCCAAGGTAGACACGGTCTGTGTCCAGTATTCTGTCTTTTTAAGTAGTTATCTGTGTCGATGTGGTTACAGCAGAGACGTACAAAACAAAACATAGGTAAGCTAATATCAAGCTCATTATCTTACTTTACTTTTAATCAATACATATATAATCAATTCAATTCTACCTCCTGTTCATGCTGGTAGAAGTTACAAACAAAACAGAGTTTCAAACAATTCATATCAACACAAAGTATTTCATATCCCGACAGACTGGCTCGTAAGTTATCTTGAGGAGATTCTAACACACTCCATCGTTAGTGCTTACCCTTGTTCTTCCATTTCATCATCAACTTTTTCTTCCTCCTCTTGATCTTCTTCCTTTTAATCTTGTTATACTTGGACGTCTTGGCCTTGGACGATTTTGATCCCTTACTCCCAATGGATCGATAGGTACGACTTGGAACAGGTTTCTTACTAGGAGATTGTGATGGAGCCTTACTAGGCTGTGGTGTAACAGTCCTCGTGGTTGGTTTGGTTGGACCTTTCGAGGGAGAAGTCGTTGGAGGAGACCAATTATGTGGCGGCGGAGATGGTTCCGTAGTCGAAGATTGCGTCGGTGAGTGGGTTGGTGATGTAGACGGTTCCTTTGTGGAGGCTTGATCATCATCATTATCATGAAAGACGACAAAGATATTATCCTCACGACAACCAGGTGGACCGGAAGCCACAGAGTTTGGTTCATTACAAGGTACCCCATTAAGAATGTCATTAAGATCAATACCATCACCCCTAACCTCAAACTCGAGACCCTTGAATGAATTAAGGATTTCGTCCATAAAGGTCATATGAAGCATCTCCGCCGGACAACGACGATGTCCAAGACCAAATGGACAGTACTGGGATGTATCATAAACAGGTATTAGCTTTTCATGACCAGCGGGGATCACAGTCTCATCATCAATCGGAGACATCGTGAAGTTGGAAGGCAATAAGAACTGATCATCTTCTCCATCATTGTCTTGACTTTGAAGGAATGGACATTTTGCAGTATCAGAGGAAGGTTGAAAGTCTTCGTAACGAGTTTTAACAGACTCGGGGGTATATTCGTATGCCGTCGTATCTCCGGAGGTATAACTATACCCATCGTTCATGGCTTGAAGCATGAACGGAATGTGCATAATCCTAGAGTAGTCATGCATGTCCGAGAAATCAGTACCATCATTCATACCTTCGGAGGTTTGATGTGAGCTAACCCAGGCGTTGTTCGGGAGAAGCTGCCGCCAGGTCTCACGGATGATATCAAGCCGATCATCATCGGTAGCATCGGCATAGAGCTGAAAGAAGTCAAGCTTGGTGTCACTCAAAGGCTCTACAACGCCTTCGAAAATGTTCTCTGTTACCACACGGCCAACAACCTTGGCTGTAATGACCAGAAAGGTAGCTGTGACATATAGAGCAAAGGCAAAGATGTTATGAAGTATCTCCTGAGTAAGGCACTTCATGTAGACTTCTCCTTCAGCAGTCTCTTCTACACACATTCCAGCCTGTAAAGTACGTAATGAAAGATGAGTATATCATGTGAGCGAAGCAAACATGAGAAAAGCCAAGAGTAATCATCTCAGGTACCATATACTACAATTTGACTTACCTTATACCACCAAAACACAAATGTGGATTGGTCTTTATCCGCTACAATCGCCTGAACTCTTTCATGAAAGTACGCTTCTACATGTTCAACCTCACACAAAGCCGACTTGATATTGTCTTGTGACTCTAAATCCCCACATCCGGTTGGTAATGAAGATGTTGCATTGTTCAATCGCTTGACATAATCAATAACATACTGAGGATGGTCAACCTTTCCCAAGTGTAGGTCTAGGGATAGTATGTCTAGATTGTGAGCCCATGTACTCAAGAGGGGTATTTCAGGATTAGCTCGTAGAGTTTCAATGGTATCATTGAGAGCATCTTGAATCTGAGGTACATAGAATTGCATCTTATCACAAGTTAGGGCCGTCATGTATTGTCTCTTGCGTTCATTGTTTGAGCCACGATTCTCATGGTTCTGTGCAAAAAGAAGATAAGCATAAACAGATTGTCATGAGAGAATGGAGACGGATGATAGATGTATCATTTTTAAATACAAATCATCTTACCATTGCAAAGATTGATGTGTGGATAGAATCTGTTGCCAAATGAACAAGATAGGACGCAGTTTGAGAAAAGGAAAACACAAGACAACGTATCATATGTATCAGACTAAATCAACAAAAGTCAATCCAGAAGAATCTCACCTGATACTATTTCATCAAGGTCAAGACCAATGTATGGAGCTAAGCAAGCTTCAGTTACTAATCCGGAACCAAACTTTTGATATCCCCACTTTGATGCATTTGGTGATTGATGGATGTACGGAGTTAACATTTCTGTTTCAAAGTTTGGATCCTCGGGGGAAGGATACTCGCTTGGTGGAAGAGAACAGACTGATATGTTCTGAGGGGGGTCAAATGGATATACAATCAAGTCACTAGTAGTAGTGCATACTCTATTCTCATCATATCGTGTAGGTAGAATGTTTGAGAACCATTGGAAACTCTCCTTGTTGGATAACTTTGGTTGACCATCTTCAAACACCGCAAGAGCAGGATTGGTGAGGTTTTCATTTCCAATCACAAAGTTGGATATGGCTGGAGCACTTGGAATGAATGTCATGGTTGATGCATCCACTTTCTCGGCTAACTCAATAAACTGGTCAACTTGACTTTGATTAACAGATATAATACACTCTGATATGTTGGTCTTGGCCTCTTCCTCATCAGTTTCCCATGGTAGTGAAAATGAAGTTTTCTCATGCATTTCAACCATTGACATTGTATCTTGTAGTTGCCTTTCTCCTTCACTATTTGTATGACTTGATCTTTGATACACATCTTGATTAGATGGTTTCTTATTCCTAAGATGCTGTTGATGTTGTGACTGTGTCTACAGTAACATATGAGATGAGCAGAGATGAACATAAGATGTGAGCAGATTATCGAAACACAGAAGTTACAAAGCATAGAGGTATATCCTATCAATCTCCTTACATTTGTAGTAGCCGTGACGACATTTGCAACAACAAGAGCTGCTAGTGGAGCAAATAACTTCATGATGAATATGATGTGTAGTAGTGTACTCTACTTGGATGCAGCAGTGGATAGCACAGATACCGAGACGACGATGTAATTCGACATTGCAATGCATTGAATGATGATATGCCGTCGCCATACAACACAACACAAAGAATGTGAGATTAAGATACAATTGATTTGCAATTGCATAGAAATAATGTGTTCTTACCTTATATATTGTGATGAGGTTGCTTTTGAAAGGTTGTTTATAGATGATAGATGTTGGAGAGATTACGACGGATTCCCACGGATCGATGAGGTGATAGTAGAGCGAGGTAGAGTTCTCTTTGTATAAATATACTACGCTGGTGATTGCATTGTAGTAGATTTAAAGGCTCACAATAGGTTGTGTATGTGATGATCAACTAATGAAAGTGGCAGAGATGATGATAGTAATAGTATTTAAACATTGCATTGGCAGCATTGACCAGTTCTAATTTTCATACGCACATAACTTTACACATATTATCGATTGAATAACGAGGTATCTCATGTATAGCCGTACTGCCATTCTATTGAAGAGCACTCTTGTTGCTGCAAGAAGGTAGAGATGTATTCCCACACTACCAATTGTCTCTCATTGTTGCTTAGTTGTCATTGATTTAATTGCAATCCTCTGCCATAATCATGAAAGCCAACCCTCTGCCTCAAACGAAACCGGGACATTAGAACTTCCAAGAATTGACATAAGTACCATCAAAGATTCGCTAGAGATGGGCCTAACTTTTGCATACTGTGATTCTCAAACATTGGGTAGATAGCCGATACTTACATTGCTCAATCCTTAACTTTCTTAGTTAGAGAATTACCTAATTTAAATAGTGTAGAACTCAATCTTTGCTTTGTATTCAAGCCCATACTGCCTTCCATATCAGCAGTTGATGAAGAAGCAACTGCCTCATTCTGATAATATCCGAACACCAAGCAAGGAGAACTTGGCAGTGGGTGATGTGTATAGTATGACTCCAAACGTGCATACAGGATATTATTATAAAAGAGACAAATACAGATGCAGGGTATCTTTGTCTTTGGTAGTAGATAACAAGTAATTCGAGTGAAAGAGTGTGTTTGATGAGATGGCTGATATGGAAGTTATTTGACAACAGGTGCACCAATAACTAGATAAATTAAACCTTAACTCTCATATCTTGGTGCTAAATTTCCAACATTATCTCAACTCCAGCAAAGCACTTTCAACTCTCAAGCTTCTGTCCCTTGTTGAGGGCCCTTATTCTTGTTACGATTACGACGATCACGTCTCTTTCTGTTCTTCTTTGTTTTACTATTTGGATCATTGGCGTTGCTAGACTGAGAAGCATCACTTGACCTTGAAGTAGGCTTAGATTCCTTGGCAGGCTTGGCATCTTTGACTATTGGTTTGAGATGCTTAACCAATCCAAAACTACACATCTGAATGTGACTCTCGCACTTGTCTTGTGTTTCAAATCGTTCATCACAACTTGGACACAAATAAAATTTCTTCGATGACTTCTTGGTTTCAATTGTTGTTGGGGGCGACTTATTGGCAGTGTTCTTCCTCTCCTTTCTCGTTTTATATTTCTTCTGGCTCTTGCTTTGTTTACCACTACCGCCGCCATTGGTGTACGTTGTTTGTGTGACAGCCTCTTGTTCTTGTGAAGCCTTTGCTCGAGCTCGAGCAACCGCGGCTCTTGATTTAGCTTGGTTAGATGGTTTTAATAGTTTGAGATGGCTATACTCTTTTGAATCCGACTTTGGCTTACTACCGCCTTTCTCAACATTACTCTTTGAGTATGTAGTTATAGTTTTTGGCTTCTGAGTAGGCTTTGATCTCATGGAGGCATTGGCCTCTCTCAGGGAAGTATCATATCCATCCCACACAGTCATTGTCTTTCCATCTAGTCCATCAAATAGCTTACAAAGGGCCTTGATAGACTCAGGCTGGACCTTCAGCTCCTCTCCGAGTTCCATGCACGAGGAGTGAAACTTCAAAGCCTCCTTGATTCGATACTTATCAGGTGATTGACCGAGACTAAACTTATCCTTTTCCTTGATCCAATTCCAAACATCTTCAAAGGTATTCTTATCGGTATTCTTTTTATTTGATTTTCCTGATGAGGGTGGTAAAATAGACGATCCACCGCTGAAAGTTGGTAAAGGAGGAGGCAAGACGGATCCCAAATGTCCATTTGAACTCGGTACGAGAGGAGGCAAGATCGATCCGCCACCAAAACTTGGTAAAATTGATGACCCTGAGGGTGGAGGTAATATTGATGATGATGAGTGCGGAGGTAGTGGCGGAGGTTGTAAGCTTGACGGCAGAGGCGGCGGTAGTAAGCTCGATGGCAAAGGGGGTGGATCGATATTATAATCATCCTTCTTCTCTTCGTCCTTCTTCAGAGGTTGCAAGCTCGAAGGCAAAGCTGGCGGATTGTAACTATAATCATCCTTCTTCTCTTCGTCGTTCTGCTCTTCATTATTGATGTACTGATCAATCTTACTCGAATCAATGAGATCCATAGTCTTTGGGTTGATACCAAACGCAAGTAGAGCTATACCAACGAACCAACGTCCTTGGGGAAGTAGTGTAATGCCCTCAACTCTACATGCATTGCCTCGTAGCTCAAGAGTATTTGCACAGCAGCCAAAGATCTCAAGCTTCTTGTTGGTAGGAATCACAGCACAAGGGACAGAGTTTTCAGCAACATAACACTTCCCTCCACTACCCAATCTAGTCCATCGATTACTACCATTGATACTCAAGCTCCGGGAGAGATTCACATCAATAAACTCATCGAAACCATCTGCAAACCGAATAAAGTTCTAGACAGAGAAGAGAGGTGTCAGAGAGATGCCTATGAGAAAAGTACACATCTTGTGATCATCAAAAGATAAAGATACCAGCCGATATCCTTAACAAATTTCGTACACATTCATGCACAACATTTACTCACATCCTTACGCCTTTCTGAGGCAAGCACCGCCATTATCCTTCCTCCTTCAGGTGCATCATCAATGAGAGGATGATTGTTACTCGATTCTTCTTCACTTTCATCATATTTGACTTGAGAAAAGGTGAAACTTTGTTTCATTGTGGATGAGCTCGTGTTGGCGAGTAACTCTGGTGCCGCAAATAAGTCTCGGAGGTCAATCGTCGATACTTGATGACATGCACCAGATGATGTCATGGAGAAGTTTGTATTCTTCTTGAAGTCTGAAATATTACACGCGAGGATACTTCCAACCTGAAAGGCGACCTTGTTATCGACAACCTTTTTAAATGCAGTGAATTGAGACTTGTTCAATTTACTCGACGTTAGTTGGGTGATGAAAACTGATTCTACATTCGACAATAAGGATCTTCCTTTTGCAGGATGATACACCCCACAAGCTCGGCCCCGTCTTCCCCGTTGGTTGCCACTACCTGTACTTGAGAGATAGCACACTTCTTCAATCTTGACGGAGATGTTCTGAATGATGGTGTCCCTCAGTTTACTCTTCGGTTCATTCCAAGTAACTGAAGGCACGAAGATTTTGAGGCATGAACCAGTCCAGTAAAAGACAAAGTTGATGTCTTTCTCAAGTGCATATGATACAAGCCGGATTTCAAAGCTATCAAACCACTCTTCATCCAAGCAAGTTGAGTCGAAACTACCATTCATCACAATCTTGCCTTTGTTCACAATCTCACAAGGATGAAGATCTGGATCAAGGATTTGTTTGAGATGATTCTCGGTGATTGGTGGCCCGTCCAGTTGGATTGACATACTCCCGTCATCGAACGAGGCAACCTTACTCTTGGCAGGATTCTGAACGATCATGGTATCATGGAATAGCCAAACTTGGAGTATCCGTAGGATGTTCAACTTGGCCTCGGGCATATGATACGGAGGAGTCTCCATCTCAAGGACGGCAGTGCCAATACTAAGACGCTCCGCAACTCGTTGCTTTAAACTTTCTACTGTACCATAGAGATGTTTCATTCTTGTCCCCGAGACACGATTCTTAGGTAAATAGAGTATTGATAAGGAGATTATCGTCAGATTAAGAAGTCGATACAAGAATACTAAAAGAAGCAATCTCACCTTCCAACAAAAGTCTTTCCTGTCCTTGCATTCTGAATAGTCATGTAGTAGATTAGATATCCCCATTGGCTCGGAGAAAGTACCGGCATCAAAGTAGTTTCGAGAATGGAATGTTTTGGATACAATCTCATTGAATGTGGAGGCATCATGATACATTGGAGACGAGATTGCCCATGGAGGTTTTGGAAATGAAAGAATGGCTGCGAGTTGTATAGCCTCTGCAGCAACACCAAACTGAATTCCCAGTCCAACAAACGCCCCGAGTGTCAAGTCAACTCCCAGAGCAACTACCAAGGATCCTAATGAGGTTAGAGAACCTTCGTCACTTGGACGTGAGATAAAGTTAGATGCATGCAGGGACTGGAATGACCGATTAATGTTTGATATATCCGGTGGCTCTAGACAATCAAGTAAGATTGGTGTGACAGCCTCGTTCAGCATGTCCCTCAAAGATAAGATGGTATTGTCTAGCGGACTTCGAACAAGCTCGCCTTGATCAAACGGTTCCATGTATTTAAGAAAGGCATTACGAGAGTAAAGACGATAGACATTTCCTTTACGAACACGTCCTGTCCTTCCGGCCCGTTGTGTAGATGATGCTCTTGAGATCCAAGTCGGGACAAGCATTTGACGATGACTCGCCTGGTTGTACACAATCTGCTTGCAAAGTCCAAGACATATGACATGATCAACATCTGGGAGAGTTAGTGAGGATTCTGCCGCATTTGTTGCGATGATCACCTTAACTTCTCCTTCTCCAGGAGGTTCAAAAGCTTGCATCTGGTATTGATTGAGAGAAGAATACAAAAAAAATAGATGTCAGATCATGCATACAAGATTATGAGTAACATAAAACATTCATCTTACCTGCTCTTCAAATGGCACATCGCTGTGGATGGGTAGACATAGGAAAGTATTGCCTCTAACATGAAGATTCTCGACCAATTCAATAATTGCCTCGATATCTGACATGCCAGGTACAAAGATCAAAACTGACGACCCATGAGTACCAACTGAAGCTGTGATCTGAGCAGCAAGGTAATATAACTTCTCCATATTATTCGCTGCAGGTGCCGAGGAACATTTATCCTTCTCACATTGATTATAAATATCATTAGCATTCTTTGATCCTTTGGCAGAGAGGGAAAGTTGTGAACTCAAGTCCTCAACAAAGTATTCCTTGATGGGGAAGCGACGTGCGCCGACATGGATCGGAGGCTCAGGTGATCCAAAGTACTGACTATAAAGTTCGGCTGCCAATGTAGCACTCATTAGAACTAACCGAATCGTAGGATGACTTTCTAATAGACGTCGGCATAGCAAGCAGAGGATGTCTGTATCTATACTCCTCTCATGAACTTCATCTATAATGAGATGAGTATGTGAATCAAACCAGCCTGGATGATTGGCTAGCAAACGTACGACATAACCGGTCGTCACAAACCAAGCTCGTGTCTTTGACGTTTCATGTTCCTTCACTCCGTGACCCATTCTCAAGGCGATCTTAGGGGCAATGTCCGGTTCACATGATCTTATCCTCTCTGCTAATGCCTTGGCGGCGATACGACGTGGTTGACTAACAATCATCTTTACTTCTGGAGCCGCAGAGGTTGGCTGAGGTGGATTAGCCCGCAGGAGCATGCAGGGTACTCTGGATGACTTTCCACACCCCGTCTCACCATGGATGATAGTTACTCTCTGAGTTTGCACTGTCCCTAATATCTGATCTCTATACTCATCAATTGGTAATACAATCTTCTTGACAGGTTGTTGCTTCTTCTCTTTGGCAGCAGGAACTTCATCGGCTACCTCTTCTAGGAACTCCCTCTCATGCTTGGACACTAATTCATTATCAAGCGGAGAATCATCAAACGATAGACTTTCTAAACAAGAATGATACAACGAGTAGTTGAATACCTCACATGGCATCAAATCTCGACATTCATTAATGGCCAATAAAAGACACTTCTCCATCACATACAATGCCTGCATATCATTCCATTGCAATTTACGATGTGGCATATCTTGTTCATCCTTTGACTTTCTCATCTTATCCAATGTCATGAGGAAAGCATCCAAGTGTCGAGGTTCAAGGTATGGCATCTCACTTGACTCAAAGTCCACTTCCGTCATGTAAGTTGTTAATGATAATAAGGCAGCGGAACATGGATTTGGATGATCGTTTGTAAAGGAAATCTTGAATCCACGGGGTAGAGTAGGTGATGAGGATATATTCTCAGCCTCCCTTGTTTCCTCATCTGATGTACTCTCATCATCATCATCTGCCCTTGACGGAAAGGAACTTACATCACCAAATGAATACAAGGCATATGAAAATTGAATAGCTAAATTCAACTCGGGATCGTCCGATACCAACTTGTACCCTTCCATTTGAGCGATATGATCAGCAATACCATGAATATCCGACCAACTTAGTTCACTCTCGGGTGGTAGCCTTTCACAATCGTCATCATCCGATCCATTTGAGGAATTCTCATTATCAACCTCATCCTTTTTGGCAGCACTATTAAGCTCATTAGCAAGACTATTCTCACCAAACAACAAACTAATATCCGGCAAAGCACTAGCATGGGGGGCACTTTGGAAAGCACTCTCCGCGTAATGTTTCGCACTTGATCCCTTTCTACTCTTTGGTTTAGCAGATGAATCACCGCCTTCTCCATCCTCACCTTCTCTACACCATTTTATACTCTCCCAATACCTCTTACGAACTTTACCATTCTCACATTTCACAAATGGTCCTGTATAATCATTACCCAACAAAATAGATAATTCAATCATTGAACTTGATGATGGTAAACTTAATGATGCAGCAATGTTCGATCGTTTTAATACACTACCCTTGACACATAAACTTTCATCAGATGGATCAATTTGATTAAATTGTATATACCTAGTTTCACCACCAACTTCTTGTTCTTCATTATCATTAAACCCATAGATTAAATAATCTGTATCATTCCCAAGTGCAAATGTAGTACTTGCTTTTGCAACTATACCATCAGCCTCACCCACACATTGGATAATTGTACATGACCCATATGGCAGTACCGTACTCATATCGGCAAAGGCATGTATAGACCGTTCAATCTGTTCCATGATTAATGGACTAGTTGGGAAGGATGATAGATAGATTTCTTCAAGTGACTCTTCTCCTTGGTTGTTATTATTTGAGATACCAACTCCATCTGACCTGTTGTTGGTGTTGGCATCATCACGTTGTTTACGATTATACTCACGCGATTGTCGTCTAGCTGAACTTCTATGTTTGGATACCTTACTATCATTACTATTATTGGGTAACACACCATGGACACATAATTTTCTAACATTTTCCCATTCCTCATTTCGACGTTGTTTTCTTAATAACTTTTCACGACGTTTCATAGATTGGGAAGGGCCATCAAAGTAGATTGATAAATGTATACCATGTTTCGTAGTTAATTCAGTTAGATATTGTGTTGTGACATCATTTAGTAGTTCAAGCGGAGTAAACGATGGTAGAAGTAATTGTGATTGTAATATTTGATTATTAACATGTTGTTGTGTATACGCCTTAAAAGGTGTGGATGTAAATTTTGATCGGATAGATTGTGTATATTGATGGTAGGATAGACGAAATAAATGAAAGATTAATCCATTACCGTCAATTGCTAGTGTGGAGTTTTGGGGTATGGTTGTGGTGTTATCGGATTTTAGTAGGTCTAATCGTTTGATATGGCTGCTTAGGCCGTGTACTCCCATGGTTTAGTTAGTAGTAGTTAGTTCTAATAATTTGTATTGTTTTGTTGTAGACTGTGGTATCTCAATGCGTCTGTGTAGTTTGGTTGATATAAGAGAGATATGATGTGTTAGCCAATTGCAATGCAGTTTGTAGCAGAGAAAAGATACACACTGCAGTGATTTCCACGGAGACTATATCACACACCAATAACAATAGACCATTGCAAAGAAAAGACACATATTATTCAATTTCATACGCCTTCTAATCATACATACAAACAAGATATATTATATGAGTGATTGCCACCGCCGCCGCCCAACGACACAGTTGGTTCATCCACGTTGGTAGGACATGGATATACTTAAGCAGCTAAACCTATTAAGGCCAGTCCACCAGCCAATGAATCATTTCGAGAAGATGATATTTCAAAGCATACAAATAGTATCTTCTGATTGCTTTCATATCCCGAATCGCCACCAATTTAAACAGCAACAACATAGAGGTCGTCATCAACATACACATAGCACGCTTTATTTCCACTTCCTACAACTCACCTTGCAAATAGGATAGTATCGTACAATCATCATATAACTAACAACAATCATCAAATTTTCTGTTAACTCGCCAAAGTAAGGTAGACAAAATAGATTTGGATTTGCTCTGATTGCTTAGGCTAGGCCATCAAAGCATCTTCTATTGAGTATTGGCGCCTCTTCTATGCTCTCGTGGTCCGTGATATTATCGATTAGTACGGCTTTGATTGATGGTGGCGTTTATTAGTAGAGCTAGTGTATAATTATTAAGGATACCGCTGAGAAGGATACGATCGAAACATGCAATTAAGAGGTGATGTAAATGTTCTTTCATCTTTGTAATCATTATATGAACTGGTCTGCAGTTGTATAATAATGTATAGTATTATCAATTAGATACAGCAATACTTTATAAAATGCCAAAGGTTAGTAAGGATACTTGGTATAAAAGACTTGAGGAGCTCAAACAATACAAACAGTGTGAGGGTACATATCATATTATTGCAAAAGTTCACCTGAAATTTTACCTCACATCAACACAACACTAAGTACTGGGTATACTAATTACTTATTGATTACTGAGGTATATTCAATTACTGGACAATACAATAATGCCAAAGACTAAGAGACCAAAGTCTCGGCGGCAGCAGATGGAAGATCGGAGGTGGAAGGATCAATACGAAAAGCTCAAACAATACAAGCAAGTTAATGGAAATTGCAGAGTTCCTCAGAACCATCCAGAGTTGGGGAAAATGGGTTGATAAACAGCGTCAGTTTTACAAGAAGAATAAGCTATTGTCCGATCGAATCGAACTTCTAAACGACATCGGATTTGAGTGGGTATCAAGTAAGGTTGTAAGTTGGATTGAAAGGTTTGAACAGCTCAAACAATACAAACAAGTGTATGGAAATCGCAATGTTTCTACATTAGATAAAAACTATAAAGAGTTGGCAAATTGGGTTAGTAATCAGCGTCAGTTATACAAGAAGGGTAAGCTATCAGAAGATCTGAAAAACTTCTAAACGAGATTGGATTTGTGTGGAAACTAAATAAGACGACGGCACGTGCAACGATTGTGAGTTGGAATGAAAGATTTCATCAACTCGAGGCATATAAAAAGGATCACGGATGATGACGATTGTGAAAG
>Ga0075439_15980_pt1 | contig 15886 bp, 12 predicted proteins | sample MintriSingleCell_FD_74264 | JGI IMG/M metagenome (GOLD analysis project Ga0075439, IMG submission 74264) | Marine eukaryotic communities from Monterey Bay, USA to study complex ecological interactions - Minidiscus trioculatus JGI Plate_4_G5... | ecosystem: Environmental > Aquatic > Marine >... | reverse complement strand
ATTGTTGAGTTGTTCATATTATTATATTGTTTGCTATTGCTACTGTATATCAATGTAGACGATATGAATGTACGTCGTTTGTAGTAATCTCGAGCAGTGAGTGGTGATAGAAAAGTTGGATAGATAATTGCTGAGTTGACGACGTTTATAATGACCTCTGCAAATAATAGTAATATTGCAATTGATAATGAAGAACTACTGAGCATCAATAGGAGGAGATATTAAACCGTCTATTGAGAGAGATAAAGCCACTATCTGCCCTCTTAGACATTGAGAATTGAGAGGTGTAATAATTCACACTCTCATAACTTGTACGCAAGGTATCCACTCGAGAGATCTATACAAAAGCACGAAGTACGATATTGAATCACAAGACTTTTGATTAGTTTTGATTTTGTGGTAGGTTGTGATAGGTACATGATGATATGAGGTTGTGATACCTATGCTAATTAGATGATATAAGCAGTCTGCAGGTGGAGAGTTATTCGTATCAAGTAGCATTAGAATATAGAGGTATTTTGGTAGAGGTCTACCATACTACCACGCAATCCAAGACTTACAAGCTAGAAAATCCTTATCTTGAAATTGCCGTCACGAGTATACGTATTATTGGATTTTGATGTAAGTATTGTTTATCGACATCATCAGAGATTTATGAAGATTAGATCGGTGAAGTAATTACGGCATATAATCACATAAAAATGAGTACGCCCGACAAGATTTGCAATGACGGTGCATCAACAAAATCAAAAGATACATGCGCGAGGTGAGCGATATGCTAAAAGACATCAGTATGATGGCGGATAAAGATAATGATATACCGGTATGTGCCAATTGTGGGAAGGAGGGTGATGATGTCAACAACATATGCAATAAATGTAATACTGTTAAGTATTGCAACGCTGTATGTAAGAAGAAACATAGACACAAACATAAGAAAGATTGTGAGGAACATCTCAGGATTGCTGCTGAGCGTGCAGCCAAATTACATGACGAAAAGCTATTCAAACAACCACCATCACAATTTGGAGATTGTCCAATTTGTTTTCTGCGTCTACCATCACTTGTTTCGGGGAGGAGGTACTATGAATGCTGCGGGAAAATGATATGTAGTGGATGTGTTTATGCTCCTGTCTATGATAACCAAGGCAATAAAGTCGATAATAAGAAGTGTCCCTTCTGCAGAACTCCACATCATACTTCAAACGAGGAGTTGGTTAAGAGAACAAAGAAGCGTATGCAGGCACATGATCCAATTGCAATATATAATATAGGAGTTTACCATCGAGATGGGTTATTCGGTTTTCCACAAGATCATACTAAGGCATTGGAATTGTGGCATCGGGCAGCGGAGCTTGGTTATACCTTGGCTTATGCCAGTATTGGTTATGCATATGATAATAGAGATGGTGTGGAAAGGGATAAGAAGAAGGCCAACTATTACTATGAACTTGCTGCCATGCGAGGAGTTGTAGGAGCAAGGTACAATCTAGGCCTAAATGAGGCGAATGCAGGCAATATGGACAACGCATTGAAACATTGGATGATTGCAATAGGGGGTGGATATACTGATTCTTTGAATAATGTCAAAGTATTATACCCCAAGGGCCTTGCAACAAAAGACGACTACACGAAGGCATTACAATTATATCAAGTATACTTGGGTGAGATTAAGAGTAGACAGAGGGACGAAGCTGCTGCAGCTGATGAGAAATATCGTTACTACTGAAGGCTATTAGTTCCTTCTTTTAAATCTTTACTACTCATTACAATCCTATCAAAGCATGGGAGAGATTAAGAGTAGCCAGAGGGATAAAGCTGCTGAGTATCGTTACTATTGATTGTGTATAACCTAGTAGGTGTAACCGATAAAATATCAGCCTCTATAAATATAGAATCATTTACATTTAGACAACTTAAACAGTAATAGAAGTCACGAATACAAACAGATCCCACTATAAGCATTTCATAAGTCTAATATCGATTCCGGTATATAATTATTATTATCCTCACTAATAGTAACAATACCTCCCATCATTCGCAGCGGCTTTATCCCTCTGGCGGCTCTTTATCTCACTCAAGTATTCTTGATAAGATATTAAAGCTGTTGTATAATCTTCTTTTGTTGCATCGCCATGCTTGTACATCTTTTTGATATAATCCAAAGAATCAGCATATCCATCCCTTACTGCAATCATATGATGCTTCAATGATCTATCCATATTGCCCGCACGCATCTCATTTAGGCCTAGACTGTGCCTTGCTGTTTCGTCTCCTGCAATGGCTGCTAGTTCATAATAATAGTCAGCCTTCTTCTTATTGATTTCTACTCCTTGACCATTATAGTAAACACTACCGATACCGCAATAAGCCATAATACAACCAAGTTCTGCTGCAGCATGCCAGCATTTAAATGCCTTGTCCATATCTTGTGGAAACCCATTTCTCCCATCTCTGTAATAATTCCCTTGATTATATATTGCAATAGGATCATTAGCCTCCACTCTTTTCCTTAACCTTTCCATTGCCTCCGCTTTTGTACTAGGCAATGGTGTTCTACAAAAGGGGCACTTCTTATTATCTACTTCATTACCTTGGTTATCATATAGAGGTGCATAAACACATCCACTGCATATTGTCTTTCCACAACATTCATAATATCTCCTCCCCGTTCGAAGCGATGGTAGAAGCAGAAAACAAATTGGACAATCTCCGTAAGGATTTGTTGGCTGTTTGAAGAGTTCTATATCATGCAATTCAGCTGCACGCTCTGTAGCAAGTCTGACATGTTCCTCACATTCTTTTTTATGTTTCTTTTTGTGTACCTTTTTACATACAGCATTGCAATAAGTTGTGACTTTGCATTTGTTGCATATATTTATATTATCACCCTCTTTACCACAATTGGCACATACCGATAAGGCGGCACCTATCCTCATATTTTCTAGCTTATTGTTCACAACACATAAACCATCATTTTTTGATTTTGATGCACCGTCTACGCAATTGCTATCAGATGTGCTCATTATATAACAGTTTACCCAAATAGTAGGTATATCTTCTTCTTTAACAATATAATAATACTTTATATTTTGAAACTGTTTCTTATGTTCGATACTATATTATATATCGTTTATGATCTGCTCATTGCAATACAAGTAAAATTTATTATTCGAAGTTTTGACCTCTTTTCTACTACCAAATACCAACTACTCTACCAAAACTAATGATAACTAATATAATAACACTGCATTCGATAATGACGGCGTGCTAATCTACCATCAAACCTCACACCAACAATAAATACAACAATAATATAATATGTAGCAATAACACTCCTGTACTTTCAAGGTACATAGTTAGAACGGCCGGAGTCAGAGTTGTGTGCCATCGTACCTAAGTCTTGGCCTTGTTTAGTCAAGATCAAACTCAAATATATCTCATGTCTCATCGTCTCTCTACTTCTCTCATGTCTCATCGCACTCCAACTGAACTGCCACGCAAACGGATACCAGATCCTAGTGCCGAAGGCACTCCACCCCCGGGAATTGATAACGGTTGGTGCAACCTAAAATAGGATACCGCCTCATTTTCATTGTCAACAATTGCAAAGCACCATGGGCAATATTTAGGGATGTGGGTTAAGGTGTTTAATTGATGTTTGGAAACTATCTGGCTATTGTAAATAGGATTAAAGTGGTTTGTTAAATTATTGTGCAGGATTTACTGTGCAGATATTATATGTGTTAATAGTTATTTACAACTCAAGTTTGTGTATTTTTATTCGATGCAGATAATAGCAACATCTAAAACTAGTGTTACAATACATTGTAGAGGCTATTGCAATGCATAGGACTTGACTAGTACCTAATAACAACATAGGAACCGGCGGCCATGGAGTAACTACTGTATAGGGCGCACCAGACCAACCCTACACAAGCCATGATGAGACGATACACCACAAGGATGAGTGATGTATTTGTTGAAATATACTCGCCGCTACCCGGCAAATCGCTCACACAATATGTAGGCAAGACCCTTTAGATACGATATATCAACAGGGATATGCTCCATCGGCCAATAGAGGCCTTGCCGCCGTCGACAATATCACATAGTAGGGCGTATCCTAGTGAAACGGTATCCTTTAGTTTGAGACCGCTACTTATGCGAGGGCTACAGGATAAATTGCAAATCCGATTGCAACCACATCAAGTATGTTGCCTGCAAGCGAGCTAGTAATGAACGGAATTCTATAGGCTGCGACGAGACCGTCTCGATATCACTAACAAATTTGTTAGTAAAATGTGAGCTCGGAAAATTTTAGGTTGCGTCAACCGTTTGGGGCTAAAATCAACTCCCGGGGGTGGAGTGCCTTCGGCACTAGGATCTGGTATCCGTTTGGTCGTGGCAGTTCAGTTGGAGTGGTCTCATCGTCAATAGTCAATAGAACGTCACGCAGCCATTGATAAATGATAAAGCGCTGCTATTAGTATACAACATTCTGCCGCCGTATATTCGCCGCCTAGATAGTATAAAAATGTACCGCTTAATTAGTGTTCTTTCCGCCGTGGTTATTTTGATGTGGTTTTCTGCAAACATTTAGGATTTCACACATTAGTACACCGACGAGATAGCCATCAACTTTATTGACACCATATTATCCACACACTGGGAATTACACTTAGTTATCAGTTATTGTACTAACCAGTTGTACTAATAGTATTACATCCTTTGGTAGCAATTATTATATATCATTATTATCATGGATAATACTAAAGATAAAGTAGTCGATGCTTTGGATTTGGAGGAAGAAGAGAATGTGGAAGTTGAAGTTGAAACATCAGATGATCAGCCTGGTGCCAATACTGATACTACAAACAATAATAACTCGATAGAATTGCAACAAATAGAAGATGATGCCGCTGGCCTACCTCTACCGATGGGTATGGCCGAAGTTATATCACATACAGCCGAGGGTAGAGTTGAAGTTGAAGTCGAACAGATAGATGATAATGACGGCCCCGAACTTCCTGCTTCAATGTTGGAAGCATCATTAAACGCCGCAGATCCTCAAATTGCCAGTAAAACATCAGCAATTTTGAGAAACAACGTATCATCTGTTAATGAAACCAGTCCGCCCGTGCCATTCAATTCGGCAGAGTATGAAGATACCGAGGATGTGATTGCAAAGAAGAAGGCAAAAGAAGAAGAGATTAATCAACAAAAGCCTGCCGCTGTATCCACGTGTACTAAAACTAACGAAAAAGAAAAGACAGGTATACCATTGGTCGGGAAATCAGTTCACATACCAACAAGTAAGATTATTGAGGGAGGAGAAGGTATGTCGGATAATACCATACCAATACAGGAAGAGGGGATACGAGTAGAAGGGGAAGGGAGGATGTAGAATCAAGGGCGACTTTGGATATAGAGTTACAGTCAAGACCTGATAATAATGAGGATACGGCGGGTAATATTAATAATGATTCATTGGTAGATGCAGATACACAAGCCAATGTAGTTCCAGCATCAACAAATCGAGAAGGATTACCAGAAGTAGAGGCCTACTTAGTTGAGGATGGAGGTGGGGAGGTGTATGATGCAACTCCTCTCGAGCCAACTCTACCTTGGTGGAAACAACGACGGACAAAGATCCTACTGGGAGTTGTTTTAGTTATTGTGGGTACATTTGCAATTGCTCTGGGGGTCACACTTACACAATCCAATAATACTATATTTGTGACACAAACTACATTTAGTATCGCTCCATCATCAAGTATTGCTCCATCTACTTCCCCGTCTACTACAACCTATGAATGCTTTGATCCAGATGACGGTGGTAGAGACGGAATCCTTGGCAATGCAGTTCGTGCATATGTGTTACAAGATTGTCCTAATAACAAAGATTGTCTTATTGGGCAAACATATGGTTGGCCGATGAACTCATGGTGCGTTGGAAATGTTAAAGACATGTCAAGCTTGTTTAGTAATATGGATACTTTTAACGAAGATATCAATGGATGGAACACCTCAAGTGTTACTGATATGAGTGACATGTTCGAGTATGCCAGTTCATTCAACAGAAATCTTTCGAACTTTGATACCTCGAGTGTTACTAGTATGAGTTGGATGTTCTTTGGTGCTACCTCTTTCAATCAAGATTTATGTTCATGGCAAGATAGCTTTCCATACACCTGGGCAACTACTGGTGGTGCCTTTGCCAACTCTGGCTGTACATATCAAGATGCACCCAATGAATCTCAGAACGGACCCTTTTGTGCTTCTTATTGTCAATAATGAATAGTTAGAGATGGGAATGTTTTAGAACTTTAGTTAGACCTGAACATAAGACATAGACAATAGTAATAACTAAAGGTACCAACACAAAGTAATGTATGTGTGTAGTATCTTAAATTACCTCTTTATCAAACAAGACGACGGACTAACTCCTAGAAGTATGATCATATATCTTCGAGGGAGTAATAACCATATCCATTAAATAATCATGATCCGAAATGGGTATAATACCACTGCTCTTTCCATCACTACCCAAATCAAGTCCATTCGGTATCGTATCTAAGAATTGTTCTTCTAAGCATACCCCAACAAGTAATGGCTTCTTCTTCTCCTCTTGACAACGCATCTTGGCAATGAAACGATCATAATATCCTTTACCCTGTCCTAATCTACATCCATTACTATCAAATGCTAAGCCTGGTACTATTAGTAAGTCTATATCACCCGGTTTTGCAATTGTATCGTTTATATTTGTATCTGTATAAGTAGAAGATGGAAGTGGTGGTTCGGGTATACCCCATTTGTTCCTTGGCCAATTGTCATAGAATATTGCACTCTTACTGCCGCTCTCCTCTCCTCCACTGCCACCGCTCTTATTCTCAGAAGATGACGATGCTGGAGTTGTATCACAGCATATCAAATCCATATCACACTCTTCAAAGTCTAATCCAACTTTCGGTACATATAATACCTTCCCATCTTCATTAACAATCTTCTGTATAGCTGACTTTGTTTGTATTTCATAATTTGGCATTGATAGAAAGAATCCAATACTTTTAGCTTGAGCATATTGTGGTAGTGTGAATAGTTTTTTGAATACAGAGTTTGATTGGGAAGTTAGTAGTTCGTTTGTAGTTGATGATAATGATGAGGTGGAAGTGGATGGTGGGTAAGTTGATTTAATATTTGATCTGATATACTTTCGTAATTTTTGTTTGTGTTGTTTTAGTAGTTTCATTGCTGCTTCGTCCATCTTTGTATCCATATTATTAGTATACTGTTTGCAATTGCAATATAATGTAGTGTAGACGGTATTGTACGTCGATTAGTAAGTGGTGATAGAAAAGTTGGATTGATGATTGTTGAGTTGACGACGTTAATGGTGACTGCAAATAATGATAGTATTGCAAATGATAATGATAATGAAGAACTACTACTACTGAACATCAATGACTAGGAGATATGCCGTCTATATGAGAGCCTATCAATTGCATATCGCCTATGTAGATATTGTACGCGCGAGTATACTCTCATAATATTGTACGACGAGGTATCCACTCAAGAGATCTGTACAAAAGCACGAAGTACGCTCGTTAGTTTGGAGAAAGTCGATGTTGCCGTTATTAGTATTTGAGAGTTGAGAGTTGTCAAGTTTTAGTAGAATAGAGATGGTAGATTGAATAAATAATACACAGCGGTATAGAGTGGTCGATACGTTATAGTTGCAAGTTTTTTGTCGTTTCATAGTGTAGAGAAATAAATTGACAACAACAATGAACGACACAACCCAAATAGAAATGACATCAGTCAGTGCACCACCACCACCACCATTCACAACATCACCAACCCTCTCACCCATCCAAAACAAAGTATTAGAACGAGGAGAAATCTACAACGGTATAACACTCGAGGCAATCGGCCTAACATTAGTAGGCGGGATATGTATCTGGATAGTAACAGTATTAGCATTTGGTATTAGTGTAATGTACAAATCGAATAATATAGCACCACGATGTACGGCACGGCATGGTAATACGATATATAGAAGTAGGAAGGATATTATTTTAGATAATAAACGTAGGATGAAGTGTAATAATAACGGTGATAATAGTGGTGGTGATGTGGAGGGATATACATCACAAGCCCCAAACTCCAATCAAAACATGGAAACATCAGACTCAACAGCAACAAATTATAATAATAACAATTATTACAAACATGTACAAGATCGTGGTAATCCATTTTTAGGATGGATACCATGGACATTACATTTAAGTTATGATCGAATGATTAGAGGTGTACCGGGAACTGGGACACGAGATGAAGGTATGAGTGGACAATTATTGGGTGTTAATTTAGATGCTATTGTTTTGTTTCGGTATAATGGTACGTTTATATTGAATATTTGTTGTTTGGGTTGGGGTTTGTATTGTGAATGTTTGATGGGGATATGTGTTAGTTTTGTGAATGCTTGATGGGGGTGTGTATATATGTTTACTACTGATGTTTGTTGAGATTGATTTGCACTGTGATTGTTGTATTGCAGTGCTCATTGCTCTGGTCGAGCTGAGTTTATTGATTGTTTGATGTATTGATTAGAGTGTCAGCTGTTGCATTGTTTCGAGTAGGTGGAAACCAGTTTGGGATGAGATCGTAGGGATTATGATATCTTTTAAGTTTGTGTTATCACATGCACTAATTTCTCTTCTTTTGCTGCCTCCTCTTTAAACAAACAGCACTATGCCTTCGTGTTACCGCCCTAGTATGCTTTATATGCATCGTTGTCATCCTTCCAATCAACTGGACAGCATCGTGTTTAACAGTCAACACATTAGACACAGTTGCCTGTTCAGACTTTACATTATTAACAAACTACGGTAAAACAACTATTGCCAATATCATATTCAATGGTGATAATAATCCCAATATTGAAACACCCAATGCATTATTGAGGTTGTATGTCATAGCGTTTTGTACATGGTATATAACCTACTTTGTATTACGGAATATAGAAAGAGATTGGAAGGAGAATTTAGTGCTAAGGAGGGTGTATTATTTAGAAAGTGATCATTATGGTAGTAGACAGGTTGAATTAGCCAAGACTTTGTATAAAGGACGGGAAGGAGAAGATGGCGCTCCCGGTGGTGGAATAGGATCACCAAAGAATATGGAAGAGGCCAATAATATCAATACTAGGAAACATAGAAATCCATGGATACCCAATCCTGAACAACGAGATACAGTCCCAAGTATAGAACTTTATTCCGTCCTCGTGGGTGGACTGCCATCCTTACCAGACGAGGTATTAAATTCCAAGGTTGATATGGAAACGGCATTGGGATTTTCAAATAGAGTTAATATTGATTGGCAATTGGCAGTGGCAACAACATTCTTTGATCATTGTGTGCCCAATCAACCGGGTTTTAGTTCGAGTATTGTTGCCGTGACGATATTACCCGGTGCACCCGAATTAGCCAAGGCATGGAGGAAGTGGTATGCAGCCGCGGCGGCATTGAGACGGTTGAGATTCATTCGATCTGTTATCAATGAGAAGCGGTACTATTCCATTGATGATTTAGAAGAAGATCCAGGAGAATGTTTTGACCAATCTGAAGAGGAATATTATGAAGGCTATGATGGTGCAGCAGAGCCAACCCCATCATCATCGAAAAGGATAACCTTTGCCAATCATGACGAGAATGGATATGCAACTAATAATGCTGCCGAAGTCCCAGCACCGACTGCCGGACTAGAAACATCTGATATTGATCATCAAATCTTCAAGTCATTAAATTACGGACCCGAACAGCAGGCTGTATATTCAAGAGAGATGGCTCAAGGAGCTGCGGCATGTTGTCCGAACGGATGTTGTGAAGGACGTGTGAGAAGACAGCCCATCGACAAGCTACTTCAAATGGAGGAGGCCACAGTCATACGATTAGAGAATGCACAATACGAATTGAAATGTGCCCAAATGAAGGCCGCGGTATCAACTGTGGATGGTGGTGATAAAATCAATGGCACAACTTCTGCCGATGGACTTGATGACATAGAGGATAACATCTTGAGAGAAGAACAAACTATGAATGGACTTAAGAGCTTGTCCGTCGAGGTCGATTCACCAACTAATGGAATGCCACATCAAAACGTTCCGACCTCAATTCGTAGTTCGACTTCTAACCGTAGTTCTACCTCACCAACAGCCAGAAGTGCCGTGCTAAGAATGAACGCCGAAGGTCGATTCTTATTCAATAATAGCAACAGTGCCATATCCGAGGACGTAGAGCTATCCGAAGTTAATAGATCATCGCCAATGGCAGAGCCATCCTTAAGGCGAAGAACAAACACTATACAATCATTAATATCAGATGGAGACGGGTCAAAGTCAAGCAATCAATGGGATCAAGTCAAGTCCATCTTGAGAAAGAATACAGAATATGATGAAAGTAGAGTTGGAAGTCCAAGAAACAATCAAGAGATTGAAACTGGTATTTGGTACAAGCCTTCCATTAAGGCAATGATGAGAGCAATAAAGTCTGATATTCTCTCCACCTTAAAGGCGATATTCACTTGGACTAAAGGAACGACCGAGAAGGCAACCTCAACACTGGCTAGAGATTCTACATATGCCGTGGTCACCTTCTCATCCCGCCAAGCAGCAGTTGCCGCAAGACATTGTCTAGCAGATGGACGTGGTGTTCAGAAGTGGCTCTCTTTGGAGACACTTCCCGTAGCTCCTCTAGCTGATGCGGCACCATGTGACATCATCACTTGCCGTGGATGTTGTCGACCAGTCACACTCAACTTGAATCAGAATCAGTTGATGATTAGACGTTACATTGCCTTGTCATCATTGGCATTTATCTACATCTTTTACACGATACCAATCACCTTGGCACAAACCCTAGTTTCACCTCAAAAGTTACAAGAATCGGTACCTGCCTTTTATGATTGGCTCAATTCAACTGGCTTTTCAGCAAGCATATTGTCAGGATTGGTATCGGCTCTTTTGTATACCCTGTTCTTTGCATTATGCCCCATCATGTTCAAAGGAATTGCAAATTCAGGATCAAGGGCTACTTCTGTCCAAGAAGCTGAACGATATGCTTTGAAATACTACTGGTACTTTATGTTGGTTACAGCTTTTGCCTTTACTGGCCTTGCTGATGCAGCAATTAGTATTTGGGACCACTCCAATGCCGAGAATACTATCAATAGTGTGGAGATTCTGCTTGAAAGTATTGCCAGACAGACCCCATTAACAACTGCTGCGACTTGGTTAAATTGGATTATTGTCAGAACGACGGTAAGAATGATTAAAGCTTTTGATGCCTTATTGATGTACATACTCTAACCACATATTACTTGCATCAGATGACACTGCCACTGCAATATCTGTTACAGGTCAACACCTTCCTCTTTGGTTGTTTGGGTTGGAAATGTTGTGCACGATGTGTAATGGGAGGCGGTCCTGGCGGTCCCATTCCATACCGAGTTTACATTGACGGAGGCACTGTATTCCTTTGTGTAGTGGCATTGGCACCACAATCACCCCTTGTGGCTCCCGTGGCCTTATTATACTACCTCTTCTGTGCACCATTGTGGAGACGAAACTGCATCTTCATGTACCGGCCAAAGTTTGACACGGGTGGTGAACGTTGGCCATTCCTCAGTGATATACTCATCACATCGGTATTCGTTGGACAGTTCCTTCTTACACTACAAATGGTATTAAAGGATGCAATTGGACCGGCCATCGTTGCTGGCATCCCCGCAATACCAACATATCTATACCGCAAGCACTTATTGAAGACCTTTAAGAGAGCATACGCTGACGCTGGACTATTGCAGACATCTCTTCTCGATGGATGGGATAATACAGTCCCAACAACTATAGAAGCCCGAGAGGAGTTTAGACGATTCTTGGTCGATGCTCATAAAGCTGCATATATTCGTGAGTCTGCTTGTCTGTTGCAATATTTTGTGTCGTGTTCAACATTTCTAACCTACATCTCTCCCTCGTTCCATATGCCACTCTTTTTCAGCTGTATGTATTGCTGGAGGAGCAACCAACATTCTCACCGCTGAACCAGCCGTGGCAATCCCAAGCGACAACGATGACATGCTTGGCTATGGAGAATTATCCAAAGCTGAAACACCAATGTCTTGCTATCCCTCAAACGCCGATGGAACTGTCAAGGTATCTAGTCAACGTGGTGCAAGTATCACGCCAAGTTCGACAAGAGCTGAGCGTGGTTTTGCTTGGCAGGGTGAGTCTGCAACAACAGATCCTGATGATCCTGGATGTACACAATCTTAAGCTTGTGATATATGTCTATATGTTTGAAGAAGTTGTTTCTGTGGACATGAATAGATGGAATAGAGAAAAGTATGACGAGGAGAGAGTGACGAGCGATTTGTAAAACTAAACTGATTTGACTAACTTATTGATTGTACAGGATAGACTATCTTCTTGCATATTGTAATAGTAACCACCCACTCAAGGTGTTCAGGTAAGTCTCATGACTTGATATAATGTGTTTAAGTGATGATATAAGAATCATAGTTTCAATCTTTCCAACTCCGCCACGGTACCTTTTACATCTCCGCCTAATGAAGAAACTATTACAGAACGTGGCTGGTTCTGTATTCTATAATTGTACTGTATTGCTGTTGAACAAGGTTGAACATCAGACCAATGGCAGTAGTCCTTTCCTACTGTCAAGCAAGGTTACTTGTCAGACTAGCAAAGCCGGTAAACTAGAGGTTAAGAAGGGTGAGTGGCCTTCCCGTTCTCTTATGCAAACCTAGATGATATAGATATACCAGAGGTATATATACTAAACCAATCCTATAAGTATAATCAACGATTACTCTCTTTATTCTTTAATTCTAAACATTATAAGCTCTCTTCACGAATTAGTACATCAGGTAAAATCTGGTACACATGTCTGTTGACTAGGATGCATATCTCAGTACACATAATGCGTTTCTGTAACACTCCCCAACCATTATGTTGGTCTGTCTGCATTAAACTCATTGTCTAATGTATGTTGAAACATAATCGGTCGAAGTAGTGGCCATGCCTCGGGATGCCCCCAATGCTTACTCAAGATATCAGATGGGTTGTCGGACCCTTTGATGAATGCGTAGACGTATTCTCCAGTGGCCATAGCCTCCCTTACATAATGGTAAGACAACATGAGGTGGCGTTTGTGAAGCCTTGATGGAGGGAGAGATAACCCGTCAACACAAGTTTTATTATCACCGAATAATATTGATGGTCCATGGATAGGAACTCCAAGGTATAGTAGTAGCATCTTGATCGACTTCATTTGTTCAATGGCTGTCCTTGCAGCGGATGACTCGGCTCCGAAACTAGCAGTCTCGACAGTGTTTTGCTTCTTGCTGAACCAATCAATAGGAGTCTTGTTGAGAAAATGCAATACCGCAGTCACCGCCTTCCCGTTCAATACATTATGATACAGGTTCGCGTCGGCATACGTGGTAATCCTTACCGCCTTACCTCGAGACTGTGGGATATTACCCGGAAGTTCCTCGGTTGCCCCTGCATAAGGAGTGTTGGACCAATCATGGTCATGAACCGGAAGATCTGAATGATCGGGCATGTTGGTATTGAACCGAATGATGCCATGCTTATACTTCATGATATATCCATATATTTTCCTCATTCTCTTCAAATGTCCTTCCCTTGGGGCTGCCCGAAAACTTGACATGCTCATCACGTGCACTGCGATGTCGAATCTCCCCAGTTGTATTACCCATTGACATGCACCTACCAGCGATTGGTATATTCTTATGCCCTTTTCATCAAGGAGGGGTGACTCATCAAGTTCGGGATGGTCGTTCTTATCCAGAGGGGTCTGACATTGCTTGGGCTTCTCCCCAAAGAGCTTGAAGTATGTGTCATCCATCTTCTCAATGTACTTCCTGGGTTCCATGCAGAGAGTGTTGTTTGCATCCCTGTAATAATCACAACCTAGGAGGTATTTGAGCTCACCTGATCCCTTCAGCTTGAACTTGTGGACGTTTTCCAATTCGTCAGTGATGGCTTCAGGATCCCTTGATGCGATCGTGAGATCATCGCAGTAGACAGCAATGTACTCATAGTGATCACCTTGATCCCTCATCCAAATATCAGGCTCGGCAATACATGGCTTGAAACCCATGTTGTCAAGAACAGCAGCAAATCTCTCGTGCCATCTCAAACCCGAACTCTTAAGACCATACAACGCCTTGATGATAACAAATAGATGTCCTTCTAATTCTTCACCAAATTCCGGCCCTGCGATTACGTATACCTTCTCCTTGGTATTTGCCTCAAGGTATGCATTGCCCACGTCAGTCTGCCAAACCTCAAGCTCATTCAGTTCGGCTAAGAAGATAACAATCCTTACCCCACGTAATGAAACTACACCAGAGTATACACTCTCAGTTGGTGTATCGGTCAGGTGACCACCGGCTACTAGCCTACTCTTGTACCGCCCATCATGCTTCACCGCATAGACAAAATGATAATTAATCTTCTTGTACCCTTCTGGGGGCTTGGCATGGCGATCTGGCCCATGGTCAAGGAAGACCTTGTAGTCAAGCAATTGGGAAGTCTCAAGTTTCTCAGAGTCACGCCATTTGGTATTCTTGTTCTTCGCGTCCAGTTCCATCGCCTGTCGATGATTACGAGGGACTTCATGACCAAACATGTAAACAGTGGCATTCTTGTAGGACTGCAGCTTGGCTTGGTTTATCTGTCGGAACATCTTCTTGGCATTCTTGGCATCCTTCTTGATGTTTCTTGACTTGGTAGTCCACTTATCCACCATTCCGTGCTTGAGGGCATACTCCGCCAGTAGGAATCTGTCGGCAGAATACATGTTAGATATAGGAATGTAAGTACACTCCCCAGACTCCCATTCAACCAGCACCTCGTGTCTAGTATTCTTTCCACTCCCCACTGCTCGATGGTTGACAATTCGTCTGAATTTCCATGTGCCGTCCTCTTCCTGTTCTTGCTCTTCAATAAACTGGCACATATCATTATAATCCACGATCTTCTCGAACTCTTCATCACCAACCTTGACCCTAAACTGGAGTCTCTCCTCATTGTCAAGCAGCTTATCATCGTGGACGTTTAATGCCTCAACAATCTTGGCACGTAATCTCTCCCCATCCGCGTTAGGGTGCATGAGGATTGTTCTACCTATCAAGTCACTCGGACTGAACGTAGCAGACACCATCTCAGAATCTTTAGTGGACTGGACTATGGAAGGAATATCAGGATCGTCAGGCCCCTGTGATCTCAGCTTCTCACGGTGCTCTGCTAATTGTCCTTCCTTTATCAACAGTTCATCAGATAAGACACTCCGGTTGATGTCGGCATCGAATTTAATTTTCTTGATTCTTGATCGGTAGATGATTGCATTGGTTGATGGATTGAACACAATGAATGTGAGGCCATGTCCGATGTCCTCTGCATATCCAAGGAACCTAACGGCTATCTCGGTAGATTCAGAAGGAAAGTGCTTACCGGGATCGACATAGTTCTTGATGAGGCATAGCTCCCAGAAGTGGAATTGTCTGAGAATAGTTATGTCAGGTGTCTGACCAGTTAGTGCCTCGTGTGGGGTTCTCCAGCCTAATCTTTCCACTGCCGTCCGATTCATAATGAAGATTACATATTGGAAAGCATAAAACCATGACTCCGGAGGTGCGCCTGACCAGTTCAGGACCCAATTGACGTATTTCTTGACTTCCTGGTACACCCGCTCAGAGTAATTCTGGTGGTGCATGAGTGGCTCAGATTGCCAATCCTTAATCATATGCATGCGCAATATGCTTTGGACAGTCTTGC
>Ga0075439_12605_pt1 | contig 15902 bp, 10 predicted proteins | sample MintriSingleCell_FD_74264 | JGI IMG/M metagenome (GOLD analysis project Ga0075439, IMG submission 74264) | Marine eukaryotic communities from Monterey Bay, USA to study complex ecological interactions - Minidiscus trioculatus JGI Plate_4_G5... | ecosystem: Environmental > Aquatic > Marine >... | reverse complement strand
TCGGGGGTGGCAATCAAGCTTCTTATCTATATCCAGTAGATCCTGATGAAAGAGAAGAGAGATTAGATGGCAGGTTTGCAATGGCATACAATAACCTGTGGAACTACGGAGCCCCCAAGTTTGCCGGACAACCCTCGGCTCATGTTACAATGCTTCCACGAGGAGAAGGATATGATCCTCTTACTACTCCTTTTTCAGTGTTTGCAATGAGAAGACACAAGTCATCTACTTGGGGTTGGGAATATTGTGGAGAGTATACACTTTTTGATGACTTGAAAGGTACCGATCGAGCGCAATGTGTAATGTCAGTCTGCAAGCAAAATATTGTCAATGATATCAAACGATCATTGAGCTGTAAGAATGGGCATTGGCATGACGGTATTGCAAGTTGGCGAGAGCGTATATTGGAGAAGTGCTTGAATGATAATAGTCCTCCAGGACCTACTCGTTTAATCCGGCTTGCTCAAGATGAGCCTGAACCTAATGACACCGGACAAGAGCGAGAGGATAGAATTGAGAAAGAGGGCAAAGAAAAAGCCTCAAGCGCAGCCAAGGCAAGAGCTTTGGGTCTCAACAACACGAACTTATCGGACAATGAGTTTGCCGAACGGCTTGTGCATTACGATGACTTCTATAGTTCATATACTATCAAGTTTGTTAGTTATGACGAGTCGGTGTACAACTTCGTCAAGAGAGGAGAGACGACTAAAGACAAGAATAACAACTCAAGAAAGGGAGGCAAGCCATGCGCAAAGGCAATCGATTGGTACAATATCATGGATCAGTTAGTGGTTGGTAATGATGACAACAAGATGAAAAAGAAGAAGAAGAAGAAGAAGAAGAGAAAGAGGTCGTCAAGTAGTTGAGCATATTGTTTAGGAATTAAGAAGTAACACGCCATGGATCTACTAAAGAAAAGTGAGAGAGGTTCACCTAAACGCGAGTTGGTTGCAAACAATAAGGAGTAGAGTATCGATATGAATACATATGCTAGCACGGATTTATTGTTAAGAATAGTTTAGACTAGCCCAAGGTTGTCTTAATATATACTGAGACTCCCCATCTCCCACTGCATCAAACAGAGAGAGCTCTTCACTATTGTTAGACACCGCCTCCTGATATAACTTCTTAAAAGTAACGATTCCTCTCATGGGCTACAGCAGCTTTATCCCTCTGAAGACTCTTAATCTCTCCCAAGTATGCTTGATATGATCGGAGTGCTGTCATGTAATCTTCTTTAGTTGCATATCCATTTGAGTACATTTCTTGAATCTTCTTCAAAGAATCAGAATATCCATCTCTTGCTGCAATCATGAAATGCTTCAATGCCCTATTATAATTGCCTGCCCGCCCCTCATTATTGCCTAGATTGTGCCTTGCAACTGCTTTTCCTGCCATAGCAGCAAGCTCGTAATAATATGTAGCCTTCTTCCAGTCAACATCTACACCTTGTCCATGTTTATAGGCATAACCAATATTGGTGTATGCTTTGGTATTCCCAAGTTCTGCTGCACGATGCCAACGTTCTAATGCCTTAATATAATCTTGTAAAAATCCGTTTGACCCATCTCGATAGTAATTTCCTACGAGATACACTGCTTCGGCATCACCAGCCTCAACTCGTTTCATCGTCCTGTCAACTATCTCCTCATCTGTTATAGGAAGTGGGGTTCTACAAAAAGCACACTTCTTTTCGTCAATAATATTGCCTTGGTTGTCGTATACGGGTGCAAAGCTACATCCACTGCATATAATTTTCCCGCAACAGGCAAAGTATTTACTTCCCGAATGCAGTGTTGGTATTCTTAGGAAGCAAATCAGACAATCTTCTTCTGGCGGTGGTTGTTTGAACAGCTCTTCATCGTGTAACTTAGCCGCGCGTGCTGCTGCTACCATCTCGGCTAGTGCTACTGCTACCATCTCACGGTCTGCACATGAAGCAATAAATGTTTCCAGCATCTGAACCGTGGGCCCTGATGAGTGCCAAACGTCTAAACGACAACGCCTGAATTGCTCTTCTAGATGAGGTGGGAGCTTGTCTACTTTGTTTGTTTCGAGGAATCGCCTTTTTACATTCGTGGCAGATCTTTCTATCTCTACTTGTTTGTTCCTCTCACTAGCATCTTCGGGGAATTGTAATTCTTCAAATTGGAGAGCCTCCAAATCCCGCTCCCTCACTTCAAGCCCAATCTCTTTGCCTATCTGGCACGTCTTTTCATTAAAATTCATATGCATCTGCTCAAGGGACATACAACGTTGGTTTTGTGGATGATCGAACATAATCACAGTACGCTCCACCTCAGACCATGAAATCCTTCCCTTATTGGTAGATGTAGATAACGTTGACTTTAAACACGATCGAGGTAAGGAGGGTTTGGTTGAGTTGTTCATTGCGAGAAGTGCTAAAGCTCCTGCTTCTTCTTGCTGAGCCTGTGGAGGATGGGATAGCTCATTATTCATTTTATTATTGTCATCTTTGTCATCTGACACTGAATGTACATCATCCTGGCCATCATCACTGGTTACACCGTCAACGAGATAAGTCTTCAAAGAACAGTTGTTCATTTGTTGTTCACAGAATGCCAATTGATTCTCTGATAACTTGCTAATCTCATTATCAGCATCCTCCTTTTTCAACATGCCTCGTAGGCCGAGTAACAGCTGGCAATCATCCAATTCCTTCTCAGATAATTTGATACCAGTTGATTTAGCGGTAGTATCGGTAGCGGCGGTGGAGTTATCAGATCGATCCTTGGCAGTAGCGGTGGACATAGATGGCCTACGTCCACTTCCACCTTTACTAGTTGAATTGTTCATTTGTAAAAGACTAGGGTGCTGCGTTTAACATGAAGAATGAGAAGAGTTAGGATGACTCGTGTATTATAATATTTAATAATTAATGTATACATAATATACTATAATATAGAGTAATATAATATATCCACTTACCGATCCACTGGGGCAATTGGGCGAGGAGATGTTGCGGCACAAGGCTTCGGCATATACGTATGTGTGAATTTGAAATTATGTGATTTCTGTCAACATTGATTTTTCCAGCATTATTTTTCATAAAGTTTAAGACGATAGTACCTCTCCTCATCTACTTTCATCTTGAGTTATCATAACCCAATCAATAGATTTCATATCAAATTATGCTTCCAAGTATACTGTTGTGAATGGTAATACTAATACTAATACCCCTATCGAAAATCGAAAGCAAACAACGCCGAGATTGATGTATTGCTATATCACATACCTTATCCACCGCCCCAACCAATAACCGACGTAGAAGAAGTCAATGATATGCAATGTGCGAGTATTATATTGTATTGTTTGGTGCAGCCTATCCTCATCATTCCCCATTGTATCTCATGTAAAGAGTATTTACAGTATTTTATATAAGCATTACCCTGAGCATTATACAAAATTATATACTACCGATTGCTGCAGTCCTCTCCCATACTGTAGACGATAGGATATGTGATCTAGGACAGTATTTCATGCATACCATAGGCATAGGTTAGATAGGTATAATAATTTTGCGATATCTCAAATCACTCCAACTTTTGCAACACCCATCACCTCTCTCATCCTTTCGAAGTATCATATAATCATCACATATAATCATCACATATAATCATCGGAAAGTTCATAGATGAATAGCACCACGGATAGATCGCTGTGGTTCTAGAACTAGATTAGAATGGTGGTGTGCTTGTGATTGCTATTGAAAGTACGAAGATACGGATGACATGTACGGATTTAAATTTTTGTTATTTGCAATAACTAATAGACTACTAACCGATGTCATTACCACCTCTAACCACACCTCATATGCATAGATAATCATTAGAAATAGTCCATAAAGTAATACAGAAAATGCCAGTATCAGAGGAAGTATTTGAGAAGGTAGCAGTAAGTTACACTTCTATTGAAAAATGAGCATAAGATATGTTCAAAATCTAATATCTAAAATATATCCTTTGTATGATACCATAGGCCATAGTTGGCGATAAAAATACACCACCAAAACGTGCTAGTACACATTCAGAGAAGTTAAAACTATATGGTTTATATAAACAGGCAACTGTGGGTAGTGAAAAGCCTGCTCGACCGTGAGTTACATGCAGTATGAAAAGTGTGCATAAGATATGCACAAAATTTAAATCTTTTTGTCTCTCGCCACCAAACATATATCTTTAGAGGTATGCTAAATATAGCCAATAGGCAAAAATGGGACGCCTGGGCAGCAGAGGAGAAACTTAGTAAAGAGGAGGCTAGAGATGCTTATTGTGAATTGGCAAAAGAGTTGGTTGGAAAACCTGTGGAAGTCGTAGCCATTTCAGTCGAACTCTAATGAACAAGAGACGTTCTTGCATAAGATTTAGTATGGACTATGAGCTTAAGTAGTAGTATACTTGGATATAGTGCTGACGTATCTGAAAGATGGTAATACACCCTCATTCGGAAATGAATCAGAATAAAACAATCAGGTGGAGAGGATTCCTTGATATTAAGATTGGATAGTAAAACTTTAGTTCAAGAAAATAAGTTCTTTATCTATATCAGCTTATCTCTATATCAAACTGATGCAAACGAGGAATGTTTTCACTCTTATCTACATACAATCTCTTCTCGGAAAGTTCAACTACTTCATAAAGTGTACCTCCCTCATGATCCTCCTCCAAAATAAGAAGAAGAACGTTTAGTCTTTTTAACATTCTTCTTCAACTTTGATCCAGTCTTTGCCTTTGGTTTGTCGCCTGGTTTAGTAACAGGCTTCTTGACATTGGCATATGGATTTAGCTTGCCTTTTGGTGGTTGTTGCGACTGTTGAGTAAACTCGACAATCTCGTCATCATTATTACCAAACTCGTCTTCACTATCTAATACATTAATGATCGGTTTGCTACCGGCGGCTGGTTTGCTATCCTCCACAACATTTGGCTTCTGTTTCTTCTTGGGCCGGACATCGATATACCTTTGAAGATTCTCTTGTTCAACGAACGCATTTACATTCTTAATAAGACGCTCACCGTATTGCTTGATGACATTCTGGGGAAGTTCACAATCGGCTAGTTCTTCCATTGTAGTTGGAACTTCATTGGCTATATTCATCATTTTCGGATTGCTCAAGATATTCCAATAGAAGACATTGTTGCCATTCATTTGTTCCTCGTCGGCCCACATGTTCACAAGCCTCTTGATTCGTGCTAGAAGGAGCTCCGTCTGTTTCTTGGGAAGGACTGTCGTTTCATTGGCTCGTTTTGCCCCAGCTGAAGATGATCCAGATGATTCAGGACTGTCCTGTAATAGATCAATAGTTTCCTCGTCGTTCTTCTTTGACTTCTTCTTAGTCTTTCGTTTAGCTTTTGGCTTCTTGTCGTCATCTTCCTTGCCCTTCTTCTTAGCGGCTGCCTTCGGCTTCTTAGGCTCGGGTGCTTTCTTCTTTGCGAAACGGACAAAGAATTGCTGCCTACCGTTGAGGATTCCCTGGGATTTCTTCGATCCTGGCTGGACATAATCGGCTGCAAAGCCCGATGCTGTAGCCTCTGAGATTTCATCAAGGACACCCTCGAATACCATTGCATGTAGAATGTTGTCAACCTCATGCTTGCTATACTTCGATCCATTTCCATAGCCAGCGAGGGTATCTGTATTGAGAAACTTGATGTGTTGCTTGTTCTTTGAGCCACGCCAGAGTTCACCAAGGGAAACAAGTGTGACACCTCGACCATTCTTTTGTGCTTGCAAAGATGTTAACAAGCCAAGAACCTCCCTCGCCACAGCTGTCATGTTTCGATTCTCAGCTTCAAGACCATTACGGCAATTGTCACACGTCTTGTTACAGCTCTTGGCAGAGAATGTTTCACCAAAGAATTGAAGCTGCAGTGTCCTCCTGCATTCAAAGCTATCTTCACAATACCGAAGGCATGTGTACAATTGATCAATCTTTCGCTGCATGGCTTGATAGCTACCCGTAGAAGACTTTCGAATCATCATTTCCAGAGTCTTCTTATCCTTGTAGGCATAAAAGAGGATACAGTCCGCCTTACTACCATCACGACCGGCTCTTCCACTCTCTTGGTAGTAGTGAGTGATTGACTTGGGCATTGAGTAATGCATGACATATCGAACATCTGGCTTGTCAATTCCCATTCCAAACTGTTGATAGGAAGAAGACATATGATGGGATATTAGAACACGATCAAACGAGAAACAAGGCATTGGTTACATGTACAGCTCAAAATAGGAGAAACTTACGGCAATGGTTGCACAAAGGACACTAATCCTACCCAACGACCAATCACGATGACGTTGATTCTTCACATGTGGGTCCAATTCAGCATGATAGTATGAAACATGAACATCACGAAATCCCTTCTCTCGTAACTTTAGATTCAACTTTTCACTAACAGTTTCACAATCCTTACGACTTAAACAATAGATTACACCAGAATCATTCCGTCGTTCGGCTACATAGTCGGCAATGGTATCAATCGTCTTGTTATCCTTCTTACGAACTTCGTAATGCAAATTAGGACGATTGAATGATGATCGGTATCGATGTGGATTATTCATACCCAATGCACGGATGGAATCGTTGACAACTTTTTCATCAGCCGTGGCAGTTAAGGCCATGATTGGTACACGGGGAAACTCTCGACGGAGTATCTTGAGGTTGTTGTAATCAGGACGAAAGTCATGTCCCCAATCTGACAAGCAGTGGGCTTCGTCGACAACAAATCGACTAATCAAACCCTTGTTACTCAACGTTTTGAAAATGCCCTTAATCATGTTCGAATGAGTAAGTTTCTCGGGTGTAATGTACAGCAATTTGATACCGCCATGTGATGGAACGGTATTCAATCTTTGAATAATATTCTGCTGCTCACCCTGCCAGGCTTGATTGGAGTTTAGAAAGACACTTTCAACACCCAACTTTGTCATGGATGTAACTTGATCTTCAATCAATGATAATAGTGGAGAAATAACAACTGATATACCAGGGCAACACCACGCTGGGAGTTGATAACATAAACTCTTACCCCCACCGGTGGGCATTAATACAAAGACATCTTTACCATTCATTGCATTCTGAATCACTTGCTGTTGTCCCGGTCGGAAGCCTGGATGACCAAACACTGTACGAACCTCGGCGAAGAAATCTTTCGTATCGCCAGTGGCACCTTGATAAAAGTCACCATCACCAAAAGTACTCGTGCTGTACATACCTCCAGTGTTGTTATCCTGACCATCAACCCATTGGAAGAAATCACATTGTTCATTCTCGGGCATGTTACATTTGTAAAATTGTCTACCGTTATTGGATTCAGTAGTTGCTGTTAGGAGCATGCACGGCTTGTTGTGACCTGGGCAAAGTGGTGCTGATCCATCAGTCGTGAAATTGTTATTGTTGTTACCATCGTAGTCGTTATTATACCCTCCATTATCCCAACTGTTATCATATCCTCCTCCATTGCTGTTGTTGTTATAATCAGAAGGTCCACCCCCATGATTATAATTACCACCAAATCCACTATTCGACTGATTGTTACCAAAGGTGTTATCATAACTCTCACCAAATGTAGCTGCCCCACCACCGCCGGCACTATGCCGATTGTTAGTATTGAAATTGTTATCATAACTTGCACCAAACGTTGAAGCATTATTATTGCTGCCGTAATTATCAGGTGGATAAGAATTACGCTGTCCATAAGCTGACGAAGAACTGGCAGCAGCGGCGGCAGCATATCCACTACTTCCATTTCCATTATTATTGTTATTCCCATACCCACCAACACCAGCTGCTCCCACCATACTCGAATCATAATACTCATCATCACCATTCATTGTACGTAATGGTGCCCTACTTCCTTGCCATTGTTGTTGATCATTCCCATTTCCATACCCAAATTGCCCACCATTCATACTTCCATTATTAAACCCACCATTATCATACTGCGTTCTAGAAGGCTTCTTATTCGACTCGGAAACAATATTATCCAATGGTAATGCTGCCAATTCATCTAAATCATCATCATTAAATTCATCTTCGTCATTAAATTCATCATTGTCGGGAGGTGTTGGTCCTAACCTTCCTTGTTGATTCGTCTGTCCAAAGTTACTTGAGTTAGACTTCATAGCAGCTGCGGCCGGTTTCTTCTGTTGTTGAGTATCATCATCTAAATCATTATAATCAAAGTCACCATTTGTAGGATCTTGTGTCATTAATATATCGGATGCTGTTTTATATGGCACCTTCTTCTTCTGTTGTTGTTGTTGTGCTGGACCACTGTTGTTGTTTGAGTTGAAATTATTGTTAGAAGAAGATTGAGAGTATGGATTATTGTTGGAAGGTGGTGGTTTGGATACGTTGTTATTATTGCATGAATTCACTCCACTACTACTGTTGCCAACATTATTGTTCATGCTTGTCATATTTGACTTAGCCGCGATTGGTTTACCACTGCTAAAATTATTATTATTAGTAGCTCTATGTGGTGAAAGTTTATCATTATTCTCAGGTGGCGGAGGCAATGATTCATTCTTCTGATGCAACGCAGCACTTGAATTTAGTGCTGCACGTATATTATCCAAACTAATATTAACTACACCACCACTACCATTTCTATTATTATTACCTGCACCATAATTTCTATTACCTACACCATTATTATTAGTAGCATTGTTTCCAGTATAGAAAGTAAATTGACATTCATTACTATCATCTTTAGTATCATTGATACGTTTATTCCATAATAGTTCAAATTTAGATGTTGTTTCATTTGGTGTTGTTGCATATTCCCATTGTACTTTACCTGTATTATTGTTGGTGTTGTGAGTTGGTGAGGTTGAAACTCGATTGAATTGTTGATTGTTGGTGGTAGTATTATTAGATTGACGTGATTCTACGTCTATCCAATGTTTTAGATTATTCTGCATGCTATATTGTTCTTTTGGTGGAATTATATACTAATTAACCGGCTCATATTATTGAGTGCACCATCGATCAATAACATTGTTGTCTTCAGGCTGAAAAGTGAAAACTCTGTGATGAGGGGAAGAGAAATAGGATACCGCTAGCGACCTCTTTTCTCCGCCCATCCTTAGAGAACAAGAAGAAGAGCAGTATGTATGTGTCAACAATCTATACTATTTCTTGTTATATCTACATTGACACATACTTTTATTGTTTGTCTCCCAGCTTACGACCAGTAGGATCTTGTAGAATAGCATCTCTCCATTTGTCGGGCATCATTTGTAGAATACGATAAGCTTTAGCTCCCTCTCCACATAGGACACGAGTCTTTTGTACTGGCAGTACCAGTGCATTAATAATCTCCTTGACAGTAATGAATGGATCTTCTCCATTCTTCTTCAAAATATCACTAACAGTTCGATGATAGTCAACCGACCACTCAACCGGGTGATCGCTGGTACGTAAAGGATCAGCTTTGTCATAGTTGTTCTTCCACATATCACCCCATCCCATGCCTAGCGGTGTCTTCATTGTTGTCGGCTCCAGTACGATGACATTACAACCAAACGGAGCCAGCTCTACTCTCAAAGCATCACTTAATGCCTCTAGGGCAAACTTGGAGCTGCAGTAAGTCGAGTTGCTTGGCGAGGAAACTATACCACAAACTGAAGTAACATTACAGATTCGTCCCTTTGATTCCTTCAAAAGTGGAAGTAAGTCATGAATAATTCGAACAGGGGCATGGAAGTTCAGTGCCATGACCTTCTTGTACCATTCCGGGTTTGTCCACAAAACATGACCGGGATGACACATTCCTGCATTGTTCACTACTCCCCAGAGCTGTTTATCGTCACCACTACATACCTTGGTAGTTACATCAATCACAGCTTTCAATCCTTTCTCAGTTGTTAGATCTGCAATGACTGTTTTAGCTATATCATTCAGAAACTGAGCCCCGGCGGCTGTGTAACATGCTGCAACGACTGTAAAGCCCAAGCCTGCAAATTGACAAGCAGCACTCTTACCGAAACCACTGTCACAGCCAGTAATCAATACAACTTTATTCGATGAAGGTTGGATCGATGCTCCTCCACCGCCAACAGACTTGATCAACTTCTCATCAAACAGATTGCTACCGAATGAAACTAGAGATACTTCAGTACCATCTTCATCTGTAACAGATGCATGGATAGCCTTGCCTAATGGCTTGGGTAGGTCGATAACTTTTGGGGCCGATGCCAGAGACCAACTGTCTCCGAGTTCATCAATCTTCTGGGCAACATCATTCACTGTAATTGCCATATCTAATGAACTACCTAGACCTTCTGCTTTTGTTGTTTGAGGATCTTCCCATTCGATGATATCCACACTAAAGTTTGTCTTGGGCAATTTAATTAGTTGTACATTCTTTGCTATACCCGGATCTGGTATTTTCAGTGCCTGATACAATGTATTCACAACTCGTCCATAATCTACATCAGTTACAAAGCCAAATCCGCTATTATATGCCTCATATGCCTTGTCGAAGGAAGTTGTATTAATATTGACATGTACCCAAGCAGGGAATTCAAGCAAGTTTAATTTGTTGAATGTAGAAATTGCAGCATACATCATCCCTGTTAAACTAACCAATTCAACCATGTTATAATCACAATCTCTGTATGCTATAATAGTCACCGGTGCATTAGTATTCTTCCCAGTCTTTTCATCCGGTGAACCTGGTCGATCTGTGATCGCTGGAGAAATAGGAGTATATCCCAATGATTCCATATGTTTCTCTGTAGTATGAACATCTTTTACTAGTAAACAAATACGTGCATATCCAACATCCGATGCACTGGCTTTACGTACTTTTCGAGTTAGATCATATTCCAATAGGAGTAATGGTTGACCAGGGAGCTGTTTGGGTGACTTTAATAGCACATACTTAACATGTTCTTCATCATTGCTTAAATCTGTTGGAGTATCTTCTTCACAGACAAGGCCGAGATCTGTGTAGAATTTAACAGATTTATCGAGATTGGAAGTTCGTATACGGATATATGCAACTTGACCAATTTTATTTGCATCTGATGGAGATTTTATATCCACAAGTTGTGCTCTTTGTTTCTTCTTGGCAACTCGTCGTTTGTTTAGTAGAAGTAGTGCAGTGGATATTGCCACAGTGGAAGCTGCAATTGTTGTAGTTGTATGTGAGGAAGAGGGACGCATATTGTTCGATGATTGATGATAGATGCTGAATAGTGATACCAATTATTAGAGGTAATATTAACACTTCACTCTATGTTTTCAATTATCTCTTGTGAGCTCGGCTTGACCACGTTGTTTCAATTGCGTGATACCAGCTACTACCAACACTACTCTACAATACAAGCGATGGATTGTTTATGTTATATGGTTTATGTTACGCGTTGGTGGTATTGGCCACGTCGTCGTCACTACCATTTCTAGTGGTTAGGCATTGGGGAACTCACCTTGGGGGTTCGGGGACAAGTTCGGGGAACTCAAGTGGATACCCCCTAAGTAACCTCTTTATGGGAATAATAAAACCGTTTGTACCTAAGCTGATAACCCAATAAAGTGGTCGATTTCAAAGTTGAGCCTTTTTATTGCATTTTTGGGGAGCTCTCATCATACTGGTAATATTATATCATTGAATGGTTTCACCAAATTCAATTTTGACTGAGTTATAAGGCAATTATGACTTCCCCGAGACTTCCCCAAAGGGGTTTGAGTTCCCCAAAATATGGCTCAAATCTGTGTTTTGGGGAACTTCCCCAATGCCTAAGACCTAAATGACCATTTCGCATTGTCTTGATATTTTGGGGGGAGAGTGGATACCACTCGTATCTTTTCTCCTCCTCTGGTATTGCAGCCTGTGCTTAAGGGTTGCATGTTGATATGCCCCCCTCTAAATAAATCATCAAAAGATATATTCATAACGGTTGTTGCCTAGGCAATACTTAATGTCTATATCTGATCCGTGTTGGTATACATAAGTAAAGAACAAGAATTGATTTTGTCAAACAATTTATACTATTTCGGTTAATTACTATATTGATTTCAATCCATCTTCATTCATAATAACTTTCAAATCCTAATCCTAATTATAACCTCCCCTTCAATCTATGTTTCCATTGCAGTTTCAGAAACTAATTCCCCATCACTATTCAATACCATATCAGCTGGAAAAGGTTCAACACGATATGTCAAAGTCTTGGCTCGTTTCTTCGCAGGCTCTTCCACCATGTCAAATGAATCATCATCCGATGATTGGGGTAATCCTTCAATGAACACGGTATATCCCGAGGACAATTCACCACCGATGAGCATCTTTGATAGTTTAGTCACTACTGTCTGTTCGAGGTACCTTTCGACAGGTCTAGCACCATACTCCCGATCATAGCTGGCGTTAAGTATAGCTTCTGTGCCGCTCTTCTCAAGCACCACACGAATACTCTGGCCAGCTAGTCTCTTCTTAACTCCGATCATTGCCTTTTGACAAATCTTTTCAAGTTGAGAAGCTCCTAGTGAGTTGAACATGATGATACCACTCAATCTGTTGAGGAACTCTGGACTAAAGTGTGATCGTACGGCTGACATTACATGATCCCTTGCTGCCTCTCGAGAGTGTTCTGGTGATGAAGAGTCACAACTGAGTAGATGCGAGGCTCCAATGTTTGATGTCATAATGATGACTGTGTTTGTAAAGTCCACGGTACGTCCCTTACTATCAGTCAATCGTCCTTCATCTAATACTTGTAACAAGAGTGTGAGAACCTTCTTGTGTGCCTTCTCGACCTCATCGAAGAGTACCACTGTATAGGGCTTTCTTCTTACTGCCTCGGTAAGCTGACCGCCTTCGTCATGCCCGACATATCCCGGCGGCGCACCAATGAGTCGAGACGTGCTATGCTCTTCGGTATATTCACTCATATCAATCCTCACAATATGTCTCTCGTCTCCATCATAAAGCTCACTAAATAATGCCTTGGCCAACTCTGTCTTGCCCACGCCCGTAGGACCTAAGAAGAGGAAGCTTCCATCAGGTTGATTCGAGCGTGCAAGTCCAGCTTTGCTTCGAAGGATGCAATCAACAACATTGGATACCGCTCCATCTTGTCCGACGACACGCTCCTTGAGCCGATCACCCAAAAGAAGTAGACGTTCCCTTTCGCTTTGTGAGAGCTTGTTTGCAGGAATTCCAGTCCATCTTGAGATAATGTCCGTGATGTGCTTTGGTAGTACCACCTCAAGAGCAAGGGATGATTCGTCGGCTAATGATTCATCATCCAAATTATCCACCATGCTTGCTTTCCGCTGTTCTTCTTCTTTGACAATCTTGGCAATATGAGTCTTAAGGTCAGGAATAGCCCCATACTTCAAGTCAGCAGCCTTCTCATAGTCGCCCATACGTTCAGCTGCGGCTGCCTTGGCCTCATAGCCTTGTAACTTCTCTTGGGCAGTTCGGAGTTCTTCAGCACGACCACGGTCCGCCTCCCACTTCTGTAAGAGGGGCTCCAGCTCTTCTTTAAGATTAGCTATTTCATCTTTGACTTCCTTTAGTCTCTTCTTTGATGCCTTATCCTTCTCTCTGCCAAGTGCAGTAGATTCAATTTCTAGCTGCATGATACGCCTTTCAAGCACGTCAATCTTCTCAGGTCGACTGTCTAACTGGACACGTCTTGTGGCTGCAGCTTCGTCAATCAAGTCAATTGCCTATATAATATGAGAGAGCGGTAGTGAATATGATATGTGTCAGACAATTATTTGCAAATGAACACATGAGTGCACATGATATGAACTTCAAAGCATCAAAAACTTACCTTATCTGGAAGGAATCTATCCGTAATGTATCGATCACTAAGGGTGGCCGCGGTTATGATCGCAGCATCTGAGATACGAACACCATGATGAGCCTCATATCTGTCGGTTAGACCACGGAGAATACTAATGGTAGCCTCGACTGTAGGCTCATTAACGATGACTTTCTGAAATCGTCGCTCAAAGGCTGGATCTTTTTCAATGTGTTGTCTGTACTCTTGCAATGTTGTAGCTCCAATCATACGCAGTTCTCCCCTGGCAAGCATGGGCTTTAGTAAATTGGCAGCATCCATAGCACCGTCTGACTTTCCAGCACCAAGAATAAGATGAACTTCGTCCACAAACAGCAGTATTTTTCCATCGGCTTCCTTGCATTCAGCTAGGACGGCCCGAAGTCTCTCCTCAAACTCTCCTCTATACTTGGCGCCTGCTACTAAAGCTCCCATGTCTAGAGTACGAAGTTGGCATCCTTTTAATGTCTCAGGAATATCTCCTTCCAATATACGTCGAGCTAATCCTTCAACGACGGCAGTCTTGCCTACTCCAGGTTCACCAACAAGACAGGGATTATTCTTTGTTCTTCTGCATAACACTTGGATGATTCTTCTAATCTCATCATCCCTGCCGATGACGGGATCTAACTTGCCTTCCTCTGCTGCTTTAACAAGGTCCACGCCGTACCTCTCAAGTGCCTCGTATGTCTCTTCAGCAGAAGTTGATGTAACCTTCCTCCCCCCTCGTATCTCCTCAGTTGCTGTAACAGCCAACTTCTTTGTTAATCCAGCTCCTTCTAATGCATCCTTTGTAATCTTATCATCATAGATTGCAATCAAGAGATGATCTAATGCAACAAGAGAATCTCCATTTGCTTTTGCTGCACTCATAGCTCTTTGGATGACTTTTTGCAAAGCTGATCCAATACTAGCCTCATGTGGTGGTGGTGATTGTGTAGGTTTCTTCAATATAGCTCGCTGTATCGCTTGACGTACTTGTCGCACATCTACAATGTTTTGACTCATACCACCCATCTTGGATGCATCAATCTTTACAATTGTACGTGCTCCTATTCCATCGTCTGTCGCAAAGAGAGCTGAGGCTAAATGGATTGGTTCAGCTGTGGCATGCCCATTATCCCGAGCAATTGATAGACTCTTCTCAAGAATCTTTGTTGTGGCATCTGTCATCGTTCTATTTTCTGTCATGATTACTTGTTATTGTTGTTTTTATATTGTATTCGGTTGTTGTTTTGGTATGTTGTTATTGTTAATAATACTCGGTTGCTTTGGTATGTTGTTATTGTTATATTTGTTGTATAATTATTTTGTTGTTGATAAATGCTATCAATTATGTTATATCGATTCACTTTTGTAAATTATGAGCACATCATAACATTGCATAGAGCTCCGATTTCTAAAGATTTTATGTGAGATTGGTGAGGGTTCACGGCTGGGGTTCTGTCGTGCAGTAGCCCACTTTTCATGAGTTTGCTAACTAATTCCTTTTGCAAAAAGTACCCCATCGAAATCCTATCCTTCTTAGGTATCCTTTGGTATCCTCGGTCTTGCTTTTTGTCTAATCGTAGGATCGTAGGCTACATAATTGATCTCTCTCAGAGGCCTACATATCTCTCTATGCGTGCACAGATAGCATATGATTTAGTTTAGAATAGGCATGAGATATAAGTTAGATATTGGTAAGCAAAGCAATTCGACTAGGATACCTCAAGTCATTCATTTGTGCACATCTTGTGCCTTTTTAGACTACTCTACTTTTTTCTCTCTTTCGTACTACGTTCGCTAGTATGTATAAAAGTTATTTACAATAACAGCTTATAGCTGTAACCTAAGACTATATGCATTTGAGGAAGGCCTGTCGTCTGAGATCAGCCTCTATTCTAATTCCATGTACATTGCTGCTCTCTAGATCGCAGCCCCATTGGCATTGAAACGAGTCGCACCACCGCCATGTGCTCGACATAGCTGTGCTTTTCCTATTGCTACCCGACTGCATCCTTCTAATTTACATCTGACACCTCCTCCATGCTGAAATCGATTGAACCGGTATGATAAAAGAGTATGACAAAAGATTATGTATC
>Ga0075439_15965_pt1 | contig 15910 bp, 15 predicted proteins | sample MintriSingleCell_FD_74264 | JGI IMG/M metagenome (GOLD analysis project Ga0075439, IMG submission 74264) | Marine eukaryotic communities from Monterey Bay, USA to study complex ecological interactions - Minidiscus trioculatus JGI Plate_4_G5... | ecosystem: Environmental > Aquatic > Marine >... | reverse complement strand
GCTTTCTCAAGTTCTGCCGTGGGTAGATTAGCAATGCCTTCTTGACCTGGTTCAAAGTTTTGAGGATAGTTACCACTATCTTTGAGAAGTTTACGACTCTCTCCTTTAGATAGAGGAAGAAGTACAAGTTTAGCCGTCATATTATATATTGTTGATGGGTGTTAGGGTTGTGATGCTATTATTTTTTGGGTTTTCATGTGATGTATAGTAATATGTAGTAATTTTAAGGGAAGTAAGATATTTCGTTTGATCGCCATAAATGACATGACACGAAAATCCAGTTTGAAGAAGTCTCTAAATGTGATGAGATGTCAGAATATTCAAACCTCAATGACTGCCGACCATCGGAAATCCCGTGAATGCTCTTCAAATTGATATTGCCCAGAAGTGTCACCTTCCACCAAGTTATACTCTGAAATCCAAGTACTGCAAAATATTATTCTTCACTGGCCCGGGGATATCAATTTGATTTCATCACGGCTGCTGATGCGATTGGCGTCTGCCTGATCAATCTTTGATTTCCAAAGAGCCAGTTCGAACAATGTCGTAGCCTCTCTTAGTTCGTGATAGGTGATCAATCGATCAATCCGGCCTAGAATTCCTCTGACTATCTTCCAAATCGAATCATGAAATATCACGCCTAATGCTACAACAGAAATGAACACATCAGTGTCTCTTCTTTCTATAAATGCCTGGCCACGGATATCATCAATCTTATCCTCCACTCCTCTTTGACCAGCCTGTGTGATAGTCACTAGACGAGTTGAAAGAGTTGGAAAAGTGAATCTTTCCAGAGACGAACAATCTCCAAATGCATGATCTCCAATCTTTTCTATTCCCTCATGAAGTCGTACCTCTCTCAAATTACGACAATCGTAAAAGGCATGAGAGCCAATCTCAGTGACAGAAGAAGGGATTGTAATACATTCAAATGAACAACCACCAAATACTAAAGGTTCAATCTTCTGCAAACCCTCCAGAAGCTCTACTTCTCTCAAATTATGACAAAATGCAAATGTGTGATGACCAATCTTCGTGACAGTACGAGGGAGTGCAATGCACTTCAGTGATCTACAACCAGCAAATACAAATGCACCTAACTTCTCTAAACCCTCATTCAGTACAACTGTCTCCAAATTGCGGCATTCACAAAATGCAGCATCACCAACTTTTGTGACAGTAGATGGGAGAGTGATACTTTGCAATGATTCGCAACCATGAAATGATCTCGTTCCGATCTTAATTAAGCCTTCATTTAGTGCTACTTCCTCTAAGTTGTTGCAACTCATGAATGCATTACCAACAATTTCTGTGGTAGTGGAAGGCAAGTTGATGCTCTTCAATGATCTACACCTACAAAATGCATAGTTTCCAATCTTCAATAGTCCTTCGTTGAATACCACTTTCTTCAATTGTTCACAACCCTTAAACATATTATCAACAACTTCTGTAACACTTGAATGAAATTGTACAATTGTCACATCTCTTGGGACATCCTCCCCCAACCCCGTATACTCAAATACTACTTCAGTTGCTTTTCTTTTCTTAGACATGATTGTTTGTATTTATGTTCTTTGTCAACATAAGCTGGTGACCAACTCCAACTTTTTTATATCGCTATAATTCCCCCCACGGTAGATAATTATACAAACTAATGTAGTTACGAAGGAGGCTGCCTGAATGTTTAGTATCTACATTGCTTTAGATTGCCTTAATCATACATAATATCTTAGGTATCAGTAGATAAGGTAGGTACAAAACTAACAAAGTAAAGATCCAAAAGATATCGGTATCCTCTGTGTTAAAGCATCACGCTTGAGTTCCTTTGTGTGATATGTGATAATATCACCGGCTTCTCCTATCACAGCATACTATGGGTGAAGATATTAGTACAAAAGATACTCCCAATACAAGCGAGTATCTTAGGCAGTGCCTTAGACCAAATCTGAGTGCCTTATGGCCAAGACCTTATCTATATTCTTTTTACTTTAGATATCACTCACGATAATAACACATCTCTCTCTATTCGTCTCGAAGGTAGCCGTACATCACCAAAGATCACCAAGAATCACGACGATAATAACACCGGTGTCTACGCAGCAGTGGAGGCACCAACGACATCATTATATTCACGACATCTCTTTTTCTTTGGAGCACAAAACACCAAAGACACAACCGTCATGTAACTTCATTGTAGATGCACAACAAATTTTGCAGAGATACTTCCCACAACACTGTAATCTCTTCATATCTTCGCTTGGTAGAGGATAAAAACAAACAGGACATTCTTTGATTGAAAACATATCCTCGGTGGTGGTATTGTGTGACATAGACAGCTGTGATGACATGATCGATGATGTATCTGTATTGATCCTTATTCCACTAGTAGTTGATAAAACTTTCCCTGCTGGTAGTAATTTCTAGAGTATCAATTGAGTGGCTTAGTTGGTGTATTGACCGAAGAGTGTATATGCATACAACACAAAAGTGGAGCAGAGAGATTGAGGGGGCAGAATCAATGATTTGGGTAGGAGGGCGGTAGTTGTTATACTGCCCATTTATTACAGTTCATTCACATATAGCATCATCAATTAATGTCAGCTTAGCTGCTGAGATAGTGAGGTTGAATGGGATCATCATGGCGACTTTGATGCCTATCCACCCAGTTGCAAAGCCACGTCAAGAAGTAGTCGACAGAATCAATGAGCTAGAAAATATAAACTTGTTTGTATTATCTCCTGCCCAATCAATAATATGTTTGCAAAGGGCTGCAGCTGATTTGACAAGAGATGGCTCATATGAACATACTTATGCACCAGAACACCAAAGACGTGATTTTGATGTTGAACAAGCTACGGTTAATGAAGCCCGAAGTATTGCCACCAAACTTGTTCGGACCAATAATATTATCATTGTCTCCTCGATTAACACCGAAACCATGGCAGAATTATGGCGAATGGACGATGACGAGGACATCGACTCAGAAGCAATTCACTTGTTACATTACTTAACTTATGAATGTGGTTGGACGTTAACAGTGTTGGGTGATGAAGACTGTATTGATTTGGGTGTGAATATATATTGCTTAGTGAAAAATCCTAGATCAGAAACAATGCATCCCCTGCTAGATCAGTTCAATCAACTCTATTTCACATCAATTGGCGAATATGTAATCGAGGAAGTTGCATTCGGGACTAGGTATCAGATTGAGGTTTTAAACCCATTGGATAAGATGAGTTGGAGGGATCCGAAGAGTACTCCTCATGAACAAGGTTACGATGAGGGCGAAGACGTCATGATTATCAATGATGATGAGCAACAAGAATGGTCTGCTACCTTCCCGCTGGATACAACAGATGACGAAGAGAATGGAGAACTGTTACGCCGTTTATATGCTAAGCTTGACTCGGTTACGGAATATAAAAACAGCTTAGCTGCCGAGATAGTGAGGTTGAATGGGATCATTAACAGTCTACAGACAATGTAAATGATAGGAAGTGGGTAAAGCTTTAGAGTGATATATTATTTACGTGTTTAATATTAAAAGATAGTAACTTCGACAACATCTGCTTTAATACAATAAAGTTGGCCCCTAGCATTAAAGTTGGCCCCTAGCATTATTCGGAGTCACCAATCATTCCATTACCTCCCCCAGGTCTATCCATCTCATACTTATCTCGAATCTCGGCATCTGTTAGCCCAATTGAATCAGATAGATTATCATCTAGCCATCTTGCTACATTAACCTGGGCCTCAAAACACAAATCACATCTCACCTCTTCAGCTTCCTCGAGTTTGCTATAGGGCATCCATTCACTAACAACATTCTCATCGCTGTCGTATGCATGAAACATTTCACAGTCGTATGTTTCATCGGCGTCGTCTTTGCTGTATTCCATCTTATAATAATAGTCCGGCTTCACAAATATACTTATACCACAGCTCGCATCTCTTAACTCACCCACTTCTTGCAAGACACCACTTTGCCTCCAACTCACCAGATCAGGTCCAATGATTGTAATGCCACGTTTTGTGTATTTCTCATAACGGCTAACAGTATGTTTAATCAACATATTGTGAAATTTTACAGCCGTTTCTTCCATAAGTCGACCCAGAGTCCAATTAAACTTACCCAGATACCCACCGTAACCTTGTCTAAAGAGATCCATAACCGCCATAAATATTAAATGACGCTTGACGTCTCGCTGAAGACGAAGGAGGGATACATCTGGAGTTGGGTACGTAAATGGAAATATTGGACACTTATGAGATGACGAGAATACACCTGGCTTGAGTCTATCAACGGCACGACGCAAAAGTTTGGTTGCGCCAGAAGAGCTGTGACCATTATCTAGCATCAGCTGGTGGATACGCATCTCATTGGTGACTTCATGGAGACATCTACTAGCTTGCTTGTGAATATTGGCCATGTATTGTAGCGTGATCTTATTGGCAATGATGCTTTGAAGTTCTGTTTGGCAATTGAAAGACAACCTAGGGCTTGGGACAAACCAGTTATTGTCTCCATAATATGATGCACCACAAATGGCCAAATCAAATTGTTCAATTGCTTCTTGTGGCACCCGCCCAGGCTTGTGTATCGTATCACCAGTGTGAGTAAAAGCGAATACAAAGAAGGATTATGTTTAGCAATGGCAATATTGGATTGATATGTATGTTGTGGTGTCGAACTAGTACCAAATACTCACCTTCATCACAATCAAGTCAATATTAACAACGCTCTTTTTTGTACCAGTGAACATTTTGTACTTAATATCCACTCCATCACTGGTACTCAACATGAAACTCCTATCCCCCGTCAACCTAAATACACTGCCACTTTTGATGGTACGATAGGTGTTGCCCCCGCCACCATTGCAATAAAACTCAACATGACTGATTGGAGAATCATTTATCTCCGTTTTTGACGCTAGTGTGAAAGACCTGTAGATCTAGATGTTTATTTTCAATGTGTCAGGGCACCCCCAAAAGGATAGAGATACAGAGACATGGTAACATCCCTTTCAATAGACTTACCTCTGTATGCCCACAAAAGATCTGGTTGACATCTGCTCCAAGTAGCCAAGAACGGACTATAGGTGTGGCGTCGTCAGTACATATGATGTCTAAGTCCGAATCATTCCATCGTGTACCAATAACAACTTGTACACAAGTGCTACCACTGTGATGAAAGGAAAACAATATCATTGAGTACAGAGTCTGGGTTAGCATATAAACGACATAATGAAGAGAATGATTACTAACGTACCTAATGCAAACAGAATGAGGACTTAGCAATGTTCTCGTCATTGACGTATATGAGTGCAATGGATTCACGCACCCGAACCTTGTTTTTCCATTCTTCAGTACCTGTAGTAATCTCTCGTTGAGGGTGTTGACGCTAACAACATTTGATGTGACCATGTTACTCATAAAGATTTTATTCGATATATCAATGATAATATTATGTACCCATCTATCATACCTCTCATGTATTATAAAATTTAAAGTATTGCCCTCTAGCCTCACCCACTAGAGGGCAATACACGCAATAAGGCCAGTTACCTCTCTCTCTTCTTGATTCCTCTCTCTCTCTCTCTATGTATCGTAGACTCATCTACCTAATAATTGATCTTTTCATGTGGGTTAGGGTTAAGCTGGGTTAACCCGAGCATGAAAAGAAGGCAGTATAAAAAATGCGAATCGTATCCTTTCTCAAATTATAGTTGACACAAACAGCCCACTTTATTCGTGAAAGGGGATTGAGGTTGATTGCAATGAAATAAATTGAAATAAAGATCTACTAGAGGTATTTGAGTGCCGAGCTCTTTCCCTCTCTAGCCCTCTCTATCTGGGCAGAAGGATAGTTCAAATGGGACAACAAGCTTAAGGTTTCATTTACATAGAATGGGCAAAAAACAAAGACAAACAAACCGAGAGAATGGGGTTTGATTTAGAGGAAGGTTTGTACGATGACGAAGTCGAAGAAGACAACACTGTAATACCTGCGAATCAAGATATTTACTGTTGTCCGCTATGTTATGCAGATTCGGTGGAAGATATAGAGCGGATAGGATACAGCGATCCAATGGATATAATACCAGCCAAACAAGATTCTACTACTTGTTGGTGTTTTCTTACTCTTGATGATGTCAAGGACCACATAAGGAATGGACACGGTCTTGATTTATCTGTCATGGAAGGGGATGATCTGTTTTACAGATTCCAAGTGAGTACCTGAACCTGTAATTTATTTTTTATTTTTCATTTTATAATATGTTGATTAAGCATAATAACACGCTCTACCGATTTTCATAAACAAGCTTTGTGCTAGTGAGGGATTGATTGACCAACACCTAAAATGCATTGGTGCAATGTCCAAGTCCAAGGTTTATTGGACTCCGATTGTAAATCGCTCGTTTAATAAACTTGTATCAACTATATCAATGAGACGTGGTGGTGTATCCTTGCACCCCTGCAAGTATAAGACAAACTCAAAGACGTGGAGAACACTGATCAAACCTTATTTACAGTCTACTAACTTTGATTTTATTGATAATAGTGGTAACAGTGGTAACACAAGAGATGATTTGAAACCCATGCCCATGCTTGAAGCTGACACAGAAGAACATAAAGAGGAAAGTTTAATCGAGTGCTACCATAAGATGATACATTCTCGTGGTGGTGCAAGCATAGGATCGTCCAACAACTCATATGGCGGGGGTGGGGAGAGTGTCGATGACGGAGAGGAGATACATACTGATTACAATGTTGAAGATGACGGAGGTGACAGTATCGAGAGCGAAGAAGATGAATGGTCGAAGAAGAAGAAAGAGAGGCCAAGTGCCGCGCGCCGCGCTGCTAAAAGGAAATCAGAGTTCCAACAGTTCCTAAAACAACAGTCCTCTGTTGATTCACTTGACGCCGATGATTCAAATTGGATTTTGAAGAGAAGAAGAATAAAATTGGACACTGATGAAGAATCCTGAGTCAAGATTCCGGGACGTTGTTTGATTGTATGGGCACCCCAAAGCCATTTAATATTGTTCTTTTCTTTTAAACATAGAATAATATCAGTAATTTCCTTAAACAACCACCTAATTTGGCACCATTACCCCGCGACTATATCAGTCCTCTGGGGTATAGGTGCACTTTGCTTATACTTATGGCTACTTGATGGAAATGATTGTAAAGAATAGAGGAATGGAAGTATTTGTGCTAAATGGTTAGGTGAAGGGAGATCAATTGGAAGTTAGGGTTAGGTCAGAGAAGTGAGCACGTAGAAATCAGGTTGCCTATAATGAAAGTAATGTTGCAAATACGTAAGTTGGTGGTGGTCCCCCCAAAAAGCTTTCGATGCTTGAGCACCAGTGATTTGTAATTTGTACAATATCCCATCTATGATATCAAATTAAATAGTATCAAATGCCTACGAGACTAGGATAATATTAACAATCGAATTCAAATTATTAATGGATAGTGGCCAATGGATGATGATGTATGATATTATCAACAATTGTGCATTAGCTATCGGATATTCTAGTCATTGTACACCAATGCACAAAAAAAAAGATAAATAGTGATTTGAACTTCGACGTTCCGAAATCATGATGGCACCACCACCCACCAACAATATCTAAATACATATATTATATAACACATAATATCACCCAATTATCGAACCATACTACCGTGGTAGTATCCCGACTTAGCAAACCATTTGTATAAAGCCATATGCTCTGGTGACATGGCATTAAATTTCTGTGATGCAATGGCTTGGAATGTTTGGAATCCATTTCCGCCTCCTCCTCCTATACTGATTACACCTTTTCTGTGCCTCCGGGGAGGAGGCTGCTTACCATCGGGACTTACACGGAGACAATAGTAGCAGAAGAAATCTTCGGGCCGGGTAAGTCCCATCTCGCCTTTGTTGTAAATAGAAAAATGGTTTCGGAATACATTCCATGCCAAATAAGTATTCTTCTTGGATTCGACAGGCATCTGTCTTTCATCATTAACAACAGAAACACTCTGATCACACATATTGGTTAACTCAGCAATCTTTTCTGATGAAAGGATAACATCTTGTTTTTGTGTAGCTGGCCCTGTGTCAGCTGGGTGTTGTTGATGAGGACCAAACAGATCCGGGCCACGTTCCATCTCCATATACAGTCTGTCAAATGAATCTGAAGAGAGGTTTGTGGGCGAAACAACTGGGAGTTGAGAATTATCAATAGCATCAATGGCACCCGGGCTACCATTGAGACTACCTCCTGGACTTATTCCCGGAGGTGTTAGAGGGGGGAGTAGATTCTCAAATGGATCATTCATCTGAGGAGGTGTAGGAGAAGGTGTGTGTGGCACGTAAGTACTCTGATCAACCCTGTAATTGAGTGGCTCCAGGGCTAGGATTGATTTTTCATTATGTTCATCAGAGGTAGCTGCGTGTTTAGTAATAGCAAAATCGCGGGGACCTTTGACCTCTTGGTGAGCAGGTGCGGGTGGTAGGGCGAACATGTCTCCAGTTTGAGTCAGCTCTGGTTGTGCAGCAGCAGGCTGAGCTTGAGGGTCAATACCAAAGTCAAGGGCTCCACCTGCTGCATTGAATGTAGACTGAGTAGCGATGGATGGTGCACCAAGAGATTGCATTGGTGAAGAATCATCTGCTTGGGTATACATTGCAGCAACTGGTTGATCATCTGCTGTAACAACTATAGCTGGGGAACAGGGGCAGGCAGTCGCGGCAGAGTGATGACGCTACCACCGCCGCCTCCTTGTGTACTCACGGCTGGCATCATCAGATTGAAGTGGTCAGTTTGAATATCATGTTGTGGAACAGGGGTAGGGAGTGGCGGCAGAGTGAAGACGCTACCAACATCATCGTTTGGACCCACCAGTCCAATATCATCATCTAGCGACGCTAAAACTTCATCGACATCGAATGGCCAAAAAGCAGAGAGAGAGTCGTCAGGATCTTGAGTATCTCCAGTTACAACAGTAGTGGTAGCTTCATTAGATGACGATTCGGCTGACCCCTGTTTGTTGATAAAGGTATCGTTCTTGAATGAATTCTTGGTAAGTTCGATATAATTACCCTCCAGAACATCAAGATCGTCGTCTTGGGTATAGGTACCAGTCCCGAACAAAGTTTCAACCCCATCATCGCTATTGTCTGATGACATTAACAACAACTGTTTACGTTGAATCAAATGTCTCCTAATATGCGACTGGGCTTTCGACCATACCCGATGAAACCAAACTCTGAACAACATGTTGTGGAGATTAGAAATCGTCAATAGTCTACCGAAGTAAAGGAAGAGTCTCTTGTGTTGAGCCTTTCTCTTACAAGGACCAATATAAAGGGTCTTTTTCAGTTGGGATGTACCACGATCATACAATCATAAACGATGAGTATATGGTACTTCAAGTATAACAAAAAAACAATAACACAATAACACAATAAGCAGACGATGTTACTGCCTCACCTTCAGGATTAATACCCCACACCTGCTAAGGGCATTTCCAACGCTATGAAGTTTGTATTTATCTTTATAGCGGAGAAGATTCGACGATACGAGAGCTAAGTCGTCGATATTATTTGAACAAGTATCCATGAACTTTATTAATGAGGATGATGATGTCATGTTATGATGATTAGATGATATAAAGACAGTGTAGTATTGTTGTAGGGGGATTTCGATATTGTATTGTGTTTATTAATTTTATGAGCTTTAGTTGTTGCCGTTAGGTTTTGTTTTGGGCAGAATTGAATTCAACGCACTACTCAACCCCGATCCATCGATTGATAGTAACTTCAACACAACAAAAACAAATATTGAGTGAGGTATCCTTCAGTATATGACTACTCAACGCGGCCACGTTCAACATACCTATCATATAACAGGAGGCGATGTGCGTTGAAAGAACGAAGTCATTCATTACATACAGTTCTGCCCTCACACAACACACCAATGCAGTACTATGCTGTATAAAATAGAATCTATATATTTACAAATACAATTCAATTGCAATTATTTAGATTCATACTCATATCAATCAGATAATGAACATTATCGTCTTAAACAACAGCACTGACAGTGCAAATGATCCCAACGATGACATTAGTGAAACATCAACAAATGATAATATTGATTTAATCATATTATTTGAAAACCAACTGTGGTCGGCAGATGTGGATAATGAATGGAACAACGGAAGTAATTACAAAGAAGTCGGACTTCAATTACTTAAAAAAGTTTCGATAGCTACAAACAATCTCGGGGAACTTGTTTGGGATGGGTTTAGGAAACGTGACATTGATGATATTCTGGGTGCCGTGGCTGAATTGCAATACTATATTAAAAGTTGCCAGACAATCTACCTCAATATTTTAAATTACTGGCCAGAAGTGTTCTTTGGAAATGAATACATTATCAGGGCATTATCTTTGATCGAGTATGCAGAAGAGAAGGTTCGTTTAGATTGATTTAACTCTATTTATTTAAGTGTTGGTTTCATGTTCCCACTTTGATGGTATAACTGTAACTGCATGGTCAATACATTTACCTCGACCTCCTTTTGCTATCCTTTTCGTACAACCTTCTGTACTACACTTCCTACCGCCATGTGTTCTGCAAAATCCCTGATACTGTGCATTCTTTTCACAACCATTAACTGAACATTTTCCCTTCTTCGCTTTGTGTTTGATACATAGATCACTTCCATATCCGCTACTATCTGATGGACAACCTGTTATTTTACATTTACTCCGTTGATTTACTACATTAGCATTGTTTTCAACTTTAACACATATTTGTTCAAATGCATTTTGTACCTTTTGTTTGTAAGGGTCAACGTTGCTACGCTTACTTTTCGATTCAGTTGCCATAGCATCTCCCTCTACTACTTTATTACCAATATAAGATTTGTGAATGGTCACTGGTCACTAAAACCCCTATGTTGTTGCTTTTCCTTATACCAGAGTCCTCCACTGCATTGATATTACTCATTAGACGTACTTCTTAAGCTTGTTCATTGTTAATGAGAGACTACTCTTCTTTGTTAACGTACTGTGACGTACTGTGATATCGATTTGACAGTTAACAAGTATGTAAGTTAGACCTAAAGTAGGCATACACCGAGTGAAATTATTTTGCTACACTCTACTCTTGATTACAGATATATCCCCAGGGGTGTAGTATTTTGACTAGGCTGAGATTTGGGAGGGGGGTAAACTCAATTCCTTAGTGGGTACACTAAGTAAACAGGGAAAAGGGGCATAGTTTTCACACTAGGCTTACCACAAGGGAGGGTATAGTAAAATTTGGGGGTATACAATATTAGTTAGTTCTACGCCTACCTATTGAGTGTATTGTGTCGGCAATTGTAGTCTGCGAGTGGGATCGGGTATAAGACATTAACAATTAATCTGTCTCGTATATAGGTAACTAAGATGATGCAATAGTGCCTTATCATTATCCATATCTATCAATCAACACAGACTTATAACCAATAATAATAAAAAAAGGAGGATAATACACCAGCCCTCACAACAAAACAAACAACAATTATACAAAGACAAGGTGGCATTCAATGCAATTAGGCGTCAGTAACTGCAGTTCCGAACTTCCTGTTGTGGAGGAGATCCCGGGCATGTTCCGCGTCACCAAAGAAAGCTTCGAGGACGGAGTCGCATTGCAATACGTCATCTCTGTTAGTGTGCTCAAACAGAGAAGCCAAGACCTGGATAACATCGTCATCAAGGATGTATCTCGACAATGGAGCAGGTGGTTGCTCTGACGCATCACATTTGAATGTAAACAATTGCTTCCTTGTGAATAGGTCACTTTCCTCAGTGAACTCAGTGAACTTTGCAGCAATGTGATTGCCGATGCTCTCTGCCGTTTCATCGTCTGAATCGGCAATGGTCACAAGGCAATCTAAAGATTTGGCACAGGATGGCGATGACGATGGCGTATACACGCATAGTACAGAAGAGAGAGATTGGAATTAGTACATATGAATGTTGTCCTCGAAGTAAGTGGACAAGACTACGAGAAATTGAATCATTATCAGATGTTATAAAGATAATGTACTTACCCCAGGGCCAAGTGGCCTTTTTCATGCCTGGCATTTTTTCATTCTTCTTGGGGTCCTCGGCATCGTAGGCACGACGAGTCTTGAAGCCATGGCAATTCCAATCGGCCATTAGTGCAGGGTCGGCTTTGCTTTCAAAGAATTCTTTCATGGGTTTAGTATACGCGGCACCGTTACCCTCGGGCCGGATGACACTGGTAACATACACCCTGGGCACGGCAGTTGCAACTGTTTCAACCTTGTTGGAGTATCCTTGATCCTTCAGGGGCGTGCCTGGGTACGACGCCTTGAGTCCACCAATCATATAGGGGTTGGCGACAGGTTGGTTCTTTTTCACAGACTTGGTAACTTTGGGCATCTTGAGGTGAGTAGTGGTGGGGATGTATTTGTCGAGGTGACTGTATTAACGTATCGAGAGTTGTCTTCCGTGGATGGTCGATTTGACTATGTATCAGATGCGAGGATTGTGATTTTATGATACGAATGTTGTTCCTTCTTTAATGAGAGGGGCAGGATTGATCTATTTCAAAAAGGGCAGGATTGACCTCTTAACAAAGGAAGGCAGATCTGGTCGCCAAAAACCTGGCCCAGCAAGAAAGACGATAACAGCTATTACATGAACAACCACAATCAATCAGCCACCAACAAAAAATGTCATCAGAGGATAGATATATTGTAAACATTGCAAGGCTACGCTTAGCCATGACCAGACAAAGAAGAGCAGTAGCATTCGGATCAACAGAGAAAGCGAATCACATGGCAGAGAAGGCGGAACAAGTACTGTCCACTGCCAAGTTCTTGACTAGCATAGCAAATCAAAACGCCAAAATGAATCAAGCACTACTGGACAGAGCAAACAGGGAAGTTATTGAAGCGGAGGCCATTTTAAAGGAATCGATCGACAAATATGGTAGGGAGCCGACAATTCTTGATGCGGAGGAACAGTGCGACGAATGTCAGCCCTTAAGTGGCCGTATATCAAAGTACTTATCCCCTGAATACCAAGCCGAGAAGCAGGCAGAGGATATGAAAAGCCAAATTAGTTTGGCGAGTAACCTCATATAAAAACATACAGTGTACATTATGAATCCTCCAACTTTATTCAAAATATCCTAATTTGCCATGCAACTGGAGAGACTCAGGGTTGTTTGTCGATGTTTTATACTCTACGATGCTGGATGGTTAGTAGGAAATGGCACTTTGGTTAGTACATAGGGGTTGTTTGTTACTTTCCATGTGCAATGATGAGATATGGAAATTCCCTACCCTCTTTTAACGGGTCATATGGACTACAAATATCGTAATACTAAGTGAAAGTCCTATGTTAGTTTTTCACATTAAGGAAACAAAAAAGATATCTCACTACCTTTAACTAGCTCCAAGTGAATATTTAAAACGAATACCCATTTGATATTCGGATACTTTTTCATGTAGAATGACTAGTGCGTATATTTGCATATATTATTCCAGCGCCAAACTCCTTAAATTTATTTAAATCTGCTGACCAGTGTAAATAATGCCATGCTTGCTATCCTTCAACCCTATACCCTTGGCGCTACTCTCCCAATATGTCTTCTTCCCTCTATGTGTATTACATTCCTCCTTAAGACGGGTATATTCGCGTTTTACATTTATCGGGATCAATGGACATTGTCTATGACAAAGTGAAATATGTAATATGATTTAGTTTTCGATTTGTACATCAAGGAAGGAACACAAAAAACTTGAACAATCATACTCAATGTGGTGTTGGAAACGAACTACTATTGACCTATAAATCCCTTTGATTGACTCTGGGCGGACAGTGTGATTCCTCACCCTCCCTTTTGACGGCAAATGTTTGCAATGTTTACATCTAAAGACAACTTTCTTTGCATCATCAGCCCCACCTTTGATAATAAATGCCTCCAATATATCACTTCCGATGAATCGATGAAGAGGGTTTACACAATAATTGTCCTGTTCAGAATCGGAATGATGGTTAAACATTCTTTTAGACAGTGTATTGTCATCTTCCATCTCAACTGGATTACACTGCCAACCAGACATCAACATTAGCTCACGTGGTGTAAAGCTAAATTCATCATCATCTTTTGTATGAAAGAGAACATCGACAGGGTCAACTGATTCAGTATTAGTGACACCACATAGCATCGGCGACGTTGTCATCACCAACAGTATGGAACCAATTAACCTCGATCTTACGGAAGACATAGAATATATAAGTGATGGATTTTAGAATGGGCAGGATTGAACTGTTTACAAAAAGGGCAGGTTAACACCATTAAGGCAAAAGGGTAATATGGACTTATCTATTTCATCATACACGAAGTAGATTAAGCTCACAATTCAACAATCTACACAGCACATGCCAATAATCTCCAACCACAAGGAAATGTCTCAAAGCGCTGTGCTATTACTTGAGGAACCATTACTCAAGGAAAACCCGAATAGATTTGTGTTATATCCAATCAAGGATGAAGATGTAAGTACCAAACAATGTGATTTATTCCAATATGAATCAAAACCCTTCTCACTCATAACACTGCAATAGCTGTGGGCAATGTACAAACAGGCCATGGCAAGCTTCTGGACAGTCGAAGAGGTTGACTTGGCAGAAGATCTTAAACACTGGGATAACTTAACCAACAACGAACGCCACTTCATTTCTCGAGTTTTGGCCTTCTTTGCTGCCTCCGATGGTATTGTTAATGAGAACTTAGCTGGCAACTTTGCCACGGAGGTGCAAAGTGCAGAGGCGAGATGCTTCTATGGATTCCAAATTGCTGTAGAGAATATCCATTCAGAAACTTACTCCTTGTTAATTGACACATACGTGAAAGATCAAACTGAAAAGATGCACCTCCTTCATGCTATTGAAACTGTACCATCTGTGCAGAGGAAGGCTAGGTGGGCACTGAAGTGGTGCGATGCCAACAACGCATTATTTGCCGAGCGTATGATTGCATTTGCGGCCGTTGAGGGCATCTTTTTCTCCGGCTCTTTCTGTGCCATCTTTTGGTTAAAGAAGAGAGGATTAATGCCTGGCCTTTGCTTCTCAAATGAACTCATCTCACGTGATGAGGGATTACATTGCGATTTTGCCTGTCTACTGTATAAGAAGCTTGTAAATAAGTTACCAGAGAGTCGGATTTTGGAGATCATTACCAATGCTGTTGAGATTGAGAAAGAGTTTGTTGTTGATTCACTTCCTGTGGAGTTGATTGGGATGAATTCTGGTCTTATGTGTGAATATATTGAGTTCTGTGCCGACAGATTGCTAGGAGCCCTTGGATGGAAAACAGGTGGGGAATGGTCATTGAGGGCTCTGCCATATGTATTTGATTGGGATGAGAGAGTAGAGGAAGCTGCAGGGGAATATAATATATGCCCATGTGAAATCTGGAAACTAGAGCTTTCTTCTATGTATCAGTTTGCTCGGTCCATGCCTCTGCTGTTTGTGCCTGCAAATCAAATCAAGGTGACTTGTAAAAAGAGGAAGAGAAAGGGTAACATCCATAGCTATACCTATGAATAAGAGTAAGAGGCACTTACTTTAGGGAACCAGAAGTTAATTATTGATCTGTAATGCATATGGAGATAGTGATGATATCGGTACTGTTTGGTGCAATAGTATTTACGACTATTTCAGACTAGGCAATGCTATCAGTAATAATCACCATCTTCTTAAAATAGAAGTTCACGAGGAAGTAGTACACGAGACAATTGCAAGTAGTGACTTCTTTGACGGCCTTATACACAATTCATCCATTCAAGAGTTGAGGCTGGTATGTGGAAATGTTGATATTGTGCA
>Ga0075439_12881_pt1 | contig 15924 bp, 11 predicted proteins | sample MintriSingleCell_FD_74264 | JGI IMG/M metagenome (GOLD analysis project Ga0075439, IMG submission 74264) | Marine eukaryotic communities from Monterey Bay, USA to study complex ecological interactions - Minidiscus trioculatus JGI Plate_4_G5... | ecosystem: Environmental > Aquatic > Marine >... | reverse complement strand
GCATATACACGTCACAATCCCATCCTATAATGCCATTGACAAGGTAGCCGAGAATAAAATAGCCGAATGGTTACACAATCGCGGAGATGAATCTATTGGAAGTTCCAAGAAGAATAAGAAGTTAACATATGATAGACATAAGGATGCATCACGTACATTAGGGGTATATCATGATTATGTACATTCAAAGATACTTGCTGATAATAATATTAAACCAGAGAGTGTCGAACGTCGTCAAGCATTAGATTCGGCATGGGAGAAATTAAAGAGAGAGATTCGGTTATCATATCTAAGTCAAGGGAATGTAGCTCAAGTAACACCAGATGAATTTGTACAATCAACAAAAGATCAATATGAAGATGAAATGAAACGATTGGACAATATGGCAAAGAAAGTGAATGATTCTATTATTAGCGATTCAATGAGATTCAATGGCAGATCTCCTGTAAAATATGCGAGAAGATTTAGCTTTGAGGAGAGGGTACGGGAGGCAATTGAAAGTTCATCAAGTAGATAATATGGTATTGTTTAGATACATATAGACTTATAGTTATTGTTGACGTTAGATGTTGTATAGATAGACTCAAACTTTACACTCTCATGGTAAGGTATCCTCGATATCCACTTGAAACTTGAATCTTGAAACTCCATTTGAGTTCGGCGCAGAGTTGTTGTTGTGGACGATTTGATGTCCAACAATAGAGTTATACTGCTATATTGTCACTAATACTCGAGGTGGTTTTACTATAGCTTGATTGGTGGTTGTTTGTGGTCATATTATTTATTATTTGGTTTGAGGATACCAAACCTAACACAACAAAACTAGAGTGAAAGCTGCACGCAATACTATCATGCCAAAACAATCGAAGAAGAAGAGCAAAGGGAAGAAGAAGAAGGAAAAGAAGACCACCACGGATGGTGGTAGCGGAGGATTGTCACAAAACCGTGAAGAAGATGTTAGTGGAAATAATGACTTCCCTATACTTGAAATGATGATGAATAGTATGAGTGATGCATTACAAAATATACAGAGTAATAATGGTAATGTTGGTGAAATGTCGGCTAGCAATAGTAATGATACAGGGGATGACAATGAGGGTGGAGCTGCCGACAAGATGATTGACATGATGCAGAGTATGATGGGGGATATGATGGAAAATTGTGTTGCCTTTAAACCGGATTCGAAATGTCGTCATGGACATAAAATCCCTACAATTGATTGTGAGGTTGGTATGTTATGTATATCGGGGTATGAAAATGCGTTGAATATGTCTGCCGATTCCAGATTTAAATGGCATACAACTGGTTTGGAACCGCAATACACTTCACCTGATGAGGATGCGGTTACTTCTCCCAGTCCATTGTGGCACAAAAAGATATTACATCTAATGAGGGTATGGTAATATGTGTATTGTTTTAGAAATGATTTGTGTTGTTTTCAAGGAAAAGCTTCTCAAACTTTCACAATCTCTTGGATTTAATACCGATCTATACCTCTATATACTCATGTTTCAATATAGGACAATGTTGCCATGTAAGTTGGAAGCTTTCTTTGCTGTTTGTCTCATGTTCATCGCTTGATATACATAACACTTACACACTCACTTCTTCTCTTCAGGCCTATTTGGAATGACCACAGCAACACTGATAAGATCCACACATACTTGGTATCACTAGGAACAAACCTCATCCTCAAAAAGAATACCCGTTGTGATAATATGGCGATGGCTGTTGCGTATGCGGTTATCGATCTTGAGGAGAGGAGTGCATATGGTGGGAAACGATATGATAATATGCACGTGGATACGGATACGAAGGCAAAACTTTTCTTTGGAAGTCGTATCAATTGTTCATGCTTGAGGGATATCCAATCCCGATCGGCTATTAATGATAGCACGGCTAAGAGTAGCGAGGAGGAACGACCAGATCAGAGAGGAACAGAGCATATCAAAGAGGACAAAATGGTTCGTCAAATGTTTGCAACTTATTCATCTCATCAGAGATTTGGGGCCTGTAATCATGGGTCAGCAGACAAGGACACCATGGATTCGCTTACGGTTTCGCCAGGGGAAGCCTTGAACGTATATGAAAAGTTTATGCCGGCCTTTGAAGATACGTTGAATCATGTATTGTCCACGACCTCATTGATCGATCCGATGAAAGTGAATGGAGCAATTGTTAAGATATTACTACGTGATCACTCACGTGTCCTTCCAAATCACGACAAGGAGGATGTACGTAAGATAGTATGTGGTTGTCTCGTGGCACTTGGTACTGATTACCTTCTTCAGGCAAAGAAGCATAATGATGACCGATTCTCTAAAATGGCAGCTGTCGTAAGCTGCCAAGTGGTATTTTGGGAAAAGAAGGATGCCAGTGCAATGAAGGACTTGCGTGGTAATGAGGTTTATAAAACAACTCAATTCTTTGACAAGCGTAACGGATGTGATTGTTTGAAAGATGAACAAAGTAAGGTTGATGATGATACGACAGAGAGCGCTTCCGAATCAATATCAAAGTCTGGAGTCTGCGGACACTGCCAACAGTTCAAGGAGAAGGTGATGAAATGCAATGGGTGCAAGGGGATTCAATACTGCTCGAAATCGTGCCAAAGGGCTGACTGGACTAGGCATAAGACTGCGTGTAAACAACAGCAGAAGAATTCAAAGAAGTGATGAATATATATGAGAGGAAAAGAATCCATTGAATGCATAAGAGATGAGAAGAGGAGTTTAGTCCGGGAGAGGCTTCCTTACAGGGGATAGCATATAACATGCAAAGAAATCAGTAGATAATAATGGGATAATGCTGTATTGTTGAGGTACATACCACTAAGTCTACATAACTAGTTGCCCCGCATAGGTGTGTCATTGATCTCCTTGATCACCACTTACTCGAGCTCCCCTGGTATTGGTATCCTTTTTGTTCTTTGGTATTCACAAATTTGGAGTGAATGCTGATACCCAGTAATTGTCCCCTGCTGCAGCTAATACAACCACCACAAGGACTGCACATGTATATTGCATCATTGTTAAACTATTTATACTACTATCGCCGCCGCCCTTTACTACGTCACAGATAGCTCAAATCCTCAACAAAATTTCACTGTTTACACTCTCATGGTGACGGTATCCTTGCCTGGCCTCGATGACGACTACTCAATACTGGGGTAGGGTTTGCAACACATATGTTTGATTAAGCATATTGATAAAGTTCATATATATTGTCACTAATAATTAGCTTTTAATGCTCTTTTGTCTGTGGCTGTCGTGGTATAAACTCGGACTACACACGAACAAAAAATAACAAACTCTATTATCGATCCACTTCTGCCAAGCGATCTCTTTTACCAACTATTAAGCTGGTACTGCTGTATATGAGCTGATATAACAAGGATCTGGAAAGTTAATAAAGGTTTTATTTACAACATGTCATCATTGCAACAATCTACACGAAAGCGTCCGAGACGTGATTCTAATAACAATGTCAATTCACAAAACAATAATTGCAATACATTAAACATCAGCTTACTCTCATTACCAGATGAAGCCCTGAACAGCATAATTTCATATAGTTTACCACGAAAAGAATGTCAGGTTTGGGAATGGATTGGTATACTTAGTCATACATGCCGATCATTACGACGTATTGCTCAGACATATGCACCAACTAACATTGAATTGAAGGATTTTGAATGTTATACACCAATTTGTGGTAGTGGGAGATTAGACGCTCGAATAGGATTTCTTCAATCACTTCATGACGTTAGTTGGAAACGTCAACATTTGAAGGAGTTTCAGGTGGACTGGTCATCTGTTCTCCGATGGACTAGAGAACATGAAGAAGAGACAAGATTAAGATCTAGGGTGGCGTGCAGTGATATACGAGTTTTGCTTCGAACACTTCTCACTACACCATCGTCTTTCCCAGAGCTTGAATGGCTTGATATTGAATTACAGAGTGATCATATCTATGGATATGAATTAGTTGATGCAGAGTCTCTTCAACTTATACCAGATGCATTACCAGCTCTACAAAATCTTAGCCTAAGTGAATGTTTCAAGCGTGGTCATCGAGAGGTTAGTCCATACAGATTGAAGCGGTTCTTCACTAATTTGCAGAAACCATTGACTTCTCTATCACTATGTAAGCCTGAATGGATGACTGATGCTCATGTTGAGGCTATTATGCCGATAATAGGGGAGAACTTAGTGCGTCTTGAGTTTGTGAACTGTACTCGTTGGGATAACGAAGAAGAAATCGAAGAAAAGCTTTCTGATAGTAGCCTCGTCTGTATTGCTCAACATTGTAAACAACTGAAGTCATTCTCAATGGTTAGTTCACATATTACTTCTCGTGGTCTTGAGAGGGTATTAAGTGCAAATACGGGCATTACAACTCTAAACCTATCAGAAAATGGACGCCTTGAACCAAGGGCTGTAGATATAATCATTCGTCATTTACCACGGTTAGAAGAGTTACGAAATTACTGGCCTGATACGGGAGATTGGCTAAATGATGACGGCTTGATTGCGCTTGTAGATGCACAAGAGAGGGAGTCTGGTGGTTCGGGTATCTTTCTCAAACTCTTAGGTTTGAACAACTCCCATCTCACTGTAAGAGGGATAAAGCATGCAATAGATAAGGGGCTTAGGGAAATAGAAATAGACGAGAGCGCTCTTTACAATTCAATTGTAGACTTGGGCTCTAGTGTAGAGCTTTATCAGGCACAATATCCGCACTATATTGATGGTTCACAATATGAAAGTATGGCTGTCTTTTGGTAAGATGGATAGGTTTGCACCTAAGCTATAGAATTTCAGTACAACCCACTTGTTATAGTAGTTTAGACTCTGCATGGCATATTTACTTTACAGACATTTCCTACCCTATCCCCATAGGAAGAAGAAACCACCTCACTAAGTCTTTACTTTGCCAACATCATCAAGTGATTCTGCAGGTGGCACATTCAAGGCATCTAACTCTCCATTGCAGTTGGTAATGTAGTCAGCATCTGGATATCCGTGGGCACTGGCTCCTCCACTAGGCGATGTTTTGTGGTGTATAGAAGCCCACTAGACAGGAGAAGAAGGTAACAGTTTAGTAAAAGAGCTTCTATTAATCGAACACATCATATGTGCAAAATGAATGTTCATGAGTTAATATAACTTACCGTACAACAATTGGAAGTCCCCAACGTCATACTTTGGCCAACTGTAAAGGTAAGCCCGTGCTTGAATGCAAATTTGAGCCTTTTGAGAAGTGCTTGTCCTTCGTCATTATTCGGGAGGTAACATGTCTCCATCTTTCCGCTATGCCTAGTTCCTGGGTTGTCATGATAGCTCTTTTGAACAGCAGAGGGTATATTGTAACTAATGACGATTGAGTCTACTGCATAACCTGCACATCTCATGGAATTAGTGGACATAGTCATTTGACCCGAAGGACACTTCCCCTGAGGCGAACCAATCGATTTGCGGCAAGTAGGGCACTGTGGCTTTACCTTGCAGGCTTGTTGTATACAAGCACTGTGAAAGATATGGCCACAGACTTTCAGTGCTACACAGTTTGTTTTGAGTTCTTCCATACAAATAGCACATTCCTCATTCTTATCATAGGTGCTTGGCGGTGCAGTGGTAGCATCAGTCGAAACTCCTTTGCTTAGACATCGCGGAGCAGTGTAATGTAATGTCTCGTCTGATGATGATGAACTACCTCCAAATGGCCCAAATGAACCACCCATAAAAGGTGGAGGTGCCGATAATGAAGATGCAAACCCGCCACTACCATGACTGCCCGGGAAACCACCCCAGTGAGTTGGCCGCTTCCGTTGGTGTCTCGGCTTTGCTGTTGCTTGCAGGGTTGCAAGTGAAAAAGGTGGAGGAGCACTTGATCTATGAGGTGCTCCGAAGTGTGGACTAGCCGCCGCAACAGATGATGCTGGAAAAGGAAAAGCGAGAGCTGGGTTGGATGGTGGGATAGATGCTGGCATATTCATTACATCTCGTGATGGTATGACGATTGGTGTATCATCTAAGTCGATCTTTTTATGACCAGTGTTGAATCTCCGATCCATAATTTGTTGCAATGAGTACTTGAGGTATCGAATCATCTCCTTTCCCTTCTTTGTTTCACGAATCTTTTCATCAAAACGTATAGCTGGCAGGCACTGCTTTGAGGAACGTAAGACGATCTCGTGGAATTGACCGTCAATCGGCCAACCTTCAGAATTGCAAATATTATCTCCCATTCCCATTGTTCCACCAATACCCCTTCGTAATCCAGCTGTGGCACCTTTATCACCAACAACGGTGTTAACATCAACTTTTAGGACAAGGCTATCTTTTCTGTTCAATTGATGAGGCATGAGCCGTCCAGTAGTTCTCACTACATTGCCTTGGAGTCTACATACAATGATGCCAATATCTCCAAACCCCTTGAAATTAGTTCCGTTGTTTGCAGTATAAATACCATCACCAAAATAAGAACCACCAAGTGTAGACGTTACATTCTTTTCACTCCGTTCAGCAGCAGTCATCAATCCATGACTGCGGATCTTCGTAAGATTCTGAGACTTAGTGTAATGATATCCCGTATCAATATACCCATTAACACCAGCCATAACATACTCCTCTTGCTTATCCAACATATCCGTAGCCATGAATACCATATCATCAACCATGACAGGCTCGACACAATACTCCTTTAATCCATTCTTATTAGTCATAAACTGCTCTTTGGCATTCTTTATTAATGTAATAATTTCTTGTACTGCTAACCATGCTTTACCTTCTTTAGAATTTGACATGTATTGATCAACATCAATGGCTGATGACTTTTGTGAACCTAATTCTTCGTTACGTTGCAGTTGTAATGCTAATTCATGATCGGATAGTTCTGTATTTGTTGATCTTGTTGATAATTGACTCTGTGTTTGACTTTGTGTTTGACTTTCTGGTGGACGTTTACGTTTGCTGCGTTTACCAGTAAAGTTACGTGATAAGCCTGGATTTTCTTCTTCATCGGAGCTATCCAATAATGATATACACTCTGCGTTGGTATTGTGTGATTGTTTAGGCTGCTTGGGTGGTGATGGTTTGGCAGCTGGTTTCCTATCGAGTTCGTCATCACTGTCAATAACTATAACGTCATCATTACTTTGCTTTCTGCTCATGTTTTATATAATATAATTATTGTATATATACCCTCCGATAATCCAATATGTTGTTTAGTAGTATTATGAAGCCGTTACTACTAATGAAGTCAAAGACGGATTGCACCAGCTCAATGCAACACCAAACGAAATTTAGATTAGGCTGAAGAGAATATTCTCGTATTAAAATCATGAAGCATGTATCTCACAAATCAAAGAATGGTAACGATCCTCCTTTTAATACTCTGTCAATTGATAAGAGGATAGACCATGTGTACTTCAGTAGCCAGTTCCTCTTGTCCTATGTCACCAAATAAACTTCAAAATTTAACCTTCGTTTGATCGCTAAATAAATCTCTCTCTCAACAATGGACACAGTTGACCTAACGCCGCAGCTAACGAGCTTCTTGGTGATACATGTGTAGCATCACAAGTCCTTGAGTTTAATAGATCGGTTCTTATATTTATTAAGTGCTACCATCATTATCAATTGGTGCTGGTCAAGCGACCATGAAAATGAAACCGCGCTCTCATTCAGCATCCCTCTATCTGGCGCTGAATTGTTCGCGCTAATCTTTAGAATAGTGAGAATGGCGACGCATACCTATCGGCGGCGCTTCTCTTCAATGTGCAGCCTGTGCACGCAGCTGTGCTAGGATACCATAAACGTTCCATCGCCAAGGATTTTTGAGACACATCTGTTCAGATTTTCCCCCTACAGCTTTACAAATAAGCAGCTTCTTAGTAAAGCTCATAAGCTATTCTTTTACAGCGGCAGGTCGAAGAAGCAAGAGGACACTCCTGGCTGTGGGATAGGTGGGTAGTTCATTATTTACGTTACTGATTTTGGTGGCCGTCTACGAGGTATGATTTAGTACACATATCATATGCACTTTTCTCTTTCTCACCAATCTTAATCTTACAATCTTCTTTGTGCAATTGTTTAATGTATTACATGTGTATTAGCGGTACTTCAATCATATTGCAATTGGTTGATAATGTGAATACTTTACTGGTTGTATAAGAAGGCGATTGCTACCGATACCGCTGCAACATTATGATTTCAGTCACAACCTTCTATCCCTAGCAACGCTCTAGTGCTGATAATAAGTCCGCGGCATCATGACTGTCTGGATACATAGGTGGGATGTGCACTTTTTTCTTCTTTAACAAATTATTATCGATTGGTCGATTCATGCCTACGGCCTACATCAACCAGAGTAAGGCTACTGTGGTAACCCCCCATTTCATGACGTCCCTCAACCCGATAATTGGACTTGCATTGATCTCATTAATCTCCTTGTCATCTTCCGTAACATCTACAGACAAGTCCTCTGTGTCATCTGTAATATCTACCGGCAAGTCCATCAAGTCATCTTCCGCAACATCTTCGGACTGTCGGTCTTCACCTACATCCTTGTCGACCGTGATATTGTTGCCAAGACCATCCTTGTCTGATAGAGCAATGCCCAGCGAGTTGGAAGCCTCACAATATTTTGTACTATCACTTAGGTTAGGAAAGTCTTCCATATCACTTGGATCAATGACGAATGTTAGGGCCATACCCATCTCGAGATGAGCAGCAATATGACAATGGAAGAACCACACTCCAGGGTTATCAAATATGACACGGACTGCAGTCCAGCTTTCTGGCCATTGGCTGACAGTATCACGAAGTACCGGATTCACAAGGTTATATCCTTTAATATCTGACTCTTCCCAATTGCCCTCTCCCTGACCTACAACCCACAAACTAACACCGTGGATGTGCCAAGGGTGATATTCACTTTCATTGTTAAAAGAAAATGTATTCTGGAGGACACTATGGAGTGTGTAAGTATTGGCAAACAAAACATGTCAATAACAATGAAGAACTGACATTGCAACAAAAGTAATATGCAAAAACTTACAACTCAAACACCTGATCTTTATCGGCACGAATGACGCTTGTTCCTTTTACTCCGGCAGCAGGGGATCCGGGCCACTGCTCCTCCGTGTAGTTCCATGTCGATAAAGGACTATCCGGTAATTCGACGGTATCGGGTATAGCTGTAGGCCAACCATTATCTACAGTTGCCTTGATAGATGAACCCAATAATGGCTCACTGAGAGGTATTTCAAATGTAACATTGTTAACCGCCCAAGCCATTCCTTTCTCCTTGCCAGTTTCTTTGTCGAATAATTTCACTTGGTGAGGTACTAGGATGACACGCTTGATTTCATCCTCGGGAGTTAAGAGCGCACGGTAACTGGAAGGATCCCATTCAGGATCTGATGCTTTCAAGTTCTCTATCCAGCCCAAGCTTTCTGATTCATCCAAGGGAGGATGATCTGGACGATCTTCTGGCACTGCCGCATCTACAGCGTCAACATACTGGATGATTGCTTTTCCAATCAAATCAGGTACACCACGGATGGATGTAGTTGCCTCGAGCCAGTATGATCCCGATGTTGGTTGGTTTGCCTCAATTAATACTGAGGTTCGCTGGCCGGGCCCAATCGTAAAGTTTGTTGTAACAAATGGTTCGGTCACTGTACCTTCGATTTCAACAATTGTCATATTGTGCCCCGCAATAGCAACGTTTAAAGGCATGAGCAGAGCGCCATTGATGAACCTCAAACGGTATGTCTTCCCTCTCTCAACCTTGATGATTGTGAGCTGCTTAAGTGGATCATTACCGCAATTAGGCAAACACCTATCTTCGTCTTCTCCAGATTCACAGAATGGTGCGATGCCCCTTCCATTAATGAGTAGCGATTGTGGATTGTTTACCCACATAAATGGGTATGATACCAACCCTATTCCTTGTTGAATGCCAGTATCGGTCCAAAAGTCTGACAGAAGCAGGGGTACACTAAGAGGAGCAAGAGGAGTGTAAGTTGTGGTAATAATAATACAACGAAACAATAAAGACTCGGCCTTTATACTTACTCCTCGTCATACTCAAACGGTTCCTGCTTCCGAGGATGAACAATGATTGCACCAGCTATACCATCAGCTACATTCATACCAAAGTGCCCATGCCAAAGATGTGTTCCTGGAGGGTATGCTATTGTATATAAGCAGAAGAGGATGTGATGGATATATAAGTTTCACATCATGTGTACATGTTATCAAATCAACAGATATGAACTCACCCACGAACTCAAACTCCTGACTAGACTTAGGCTGAAGCTGACATTGTGTAATGCCAGCAACACCGTCCATGAATTGTGTATTGAGTTGATGTATACCATGCCAATGCACACTAGATCCTGTAAACGGATTTAGATTCGTCACTTTAACTCTGATGATGTCTCCCTCATTTGCCTCAATTGTTGGTCCAGGTAGCGATGGCCCAGTGCTCTGTGGATTCAAGATGTCCTCAACTATTGTATATGAATCAGAAGAGGATGTAATGGATGTATAAGTATAAGTTTCACATCATGTGCACATGTTATCAACCAACGAATTCAACTCACCCAGGACTAGATATCGGCTTGCTTTCCTCAAGTCCTGACAATCAAAAGAGTAATCATTATTTGTTGTAGGCTTAATGACAAAATGGTAATCGGTACGTGTTGTATTTGTATCGGGCCTAGCCAGGATAGAAATAGGACTTGATGCAACTAGGAAGGAGGCGAGTAGTAATTTCATCTTCTTAATATATATGATGTGATGAAGGCAATTGATATTGAAGCTGGCTTATATTATGGTTGTAATAATATTTGATTTCATTGATGAGAGAGGTAATGAAGCATCGGCAATGCGGGTGATATAGAATTGGTTAGTATATCGTCCTCATGTTAATCGGTAACGATGACGATATTCACACATCATTCATAAACAAAAGTTCTTACCTGGTTTGCAAAACAAGGTTTATCTCATTGATTGTGCTATGTAGAATTGTATTGAGGCAGCGCAGGTGATCGTCGGCAACGTCATTGCAACAACGCAGTTGGGGTTCGAAAAGAAACGTCACTGCACCATCGTTTTGGACCGCGTACGAGCGACGGATACCATCGGATAGAATCGAAGTCGTTTGCTCGCCAAAATATCTACCAATGAACACCGCAGAATTTATTTCCACATCTGGCTAATAGACAACCGTCTCGAGAGGCAATAGGACAACATCTTGGCTGTTGTGATAGGCCGGTGGGTAGTTTATCATTAAAATAATAGGGTGTTGTTTGGCCAACTACGGAGTAAGTGATTTAGTACACATCATATGCGCTTTTTTCTTCTCACCAATCTTCTTTGCATTGCTTGATGTATTATATGTGTATATAGGTATACTTCAATCATATTGCAATTGGTTGATAATGTGAATACTTTACTGGTTGTATAAGAAGAAGGTGATTACTACCGATACCGCTGCAATAATATGATATTCTATCTACTACTACATATAATAATAATTGCAACACTACCGATAACAATAAAATCTAGCGATGAGATTGACTACGGAAATCACAACACAAACTGGGAAGATGGGCAAGCCTCCTGGGAGGAATTTGGACATGATAATAGCGCATGCAATCTACCGATATTAACCGTAGATGAATGGGAAAGAGGACGATATTGGGAAGGTATAAATCCAGTGATAGTTAAAGGAGTAACAGACAATTGGGCTGCTAATACGAATTGGAAATTACAAGAGATGTTACAACGATATCCACACGCGGAAGCAACAATGGGTGATTCACGATACATTGGTCAACACGGTCCCGAACATTCTAGGAGTATGCTGACTAAAACAACTATCAAGGAATTCATCACCCAACATATGTACAATCCAACAAAATACTTTTTTGATAGGAAGATATCAATACCAAAGGGTATGTTAGAAGATTGTCATCCATTTCCATATCCTACACGTGCCTTCTTCGAAGAAAAGGATCCAGAGTATCGTCGTCAGTGTTATTGGAGAGATCATTTAACAATATCTGTTGGTTCTAACTTGCAAGGCTTAACCTTTCATTACCATGGAGCAGCTTGGAATGCAGTTGTACATGGTGCGAAAAGATGGATCCTTTGGGAGAGAACGTCATTGAATAGTACAGAGCAGACTAGATTCTCAAGAGATGAGAACGGAGAAGTGATCACCGCAGCAGAATGGATTAGAACATTGCCACAACATCCCGAAAGAATACAAGAGATTAAAACAAATGGACATGACTGTATCCAATATGCTGGTGAGATGATGTTTATACCTGATTCTGTAGCACATATGGTCGTTAATATTGGTGATACGGTCGCGGTAGTATCCGAGGCGGATGTGGATAAGAAAGAAGAAGAAGGGAAGAAGAATCATATAAAAGATGATGAGTTATAGTATAATTATTGACCACTTTACTCTACATGATTACTGATGATGATACTCTACTTTTGTACTCCAGCTACTGAAGTACTGCAAACATATTATCAGCTAAGATTCTACTTCTTTCCTTGCTTCATTCGTGTGGGCCCGTGGCGGATACACCGGGAAGGAGTTTCCCTATATATCATAAACATGAAAACTTACGTATTGAATATTGAATATTGTCCTTGCAATTATTCGAAAATCGACTGCTGACGGAATAGATGGCAATAGGAAAAGGAAGGCGGCCTATTAAGTCAATAACAACATGTCCAATATCTTTAGAGGCAGTCTAGATGTCACAGATTTTGCAAATTTGAACAGCCGCAGCAAAGATACTCTAATTGCCATCGAGCAGAACTCTGATACAGTAACATATTTAAAAGTAGGTGATCATCCTGTCGGTGGCAAGGGAGTATTCAGCTCAAGCGACTCTGATGACTATGATCGACTTGGTGCTGCTGTCGGAACTAATACGCATCTAACACAACTTGAAGTAACAGATTTATATGGTACTGTTGGGTTGGCTACGACAAATGAAAGTTTTTACGATGGGATCAGACGAAACACCACAATTAATGATTTGAACCTCTCAAGTATCGATCAAAATAAGTTTGATATGGCCAGCAAAGTATTGAAGGTGTTTGCAGAAAAGAATATTCTTACTAAGTTACTTATCAATACTATGCCACTGTACAATTCGGCTGAACAAATAATTGCAGAAAGTCTGAGGCGTTGCACAAATCTAAGAGAAATCTTGTATTTACATTCGAGAATAACAGATGATCAACTACTACCCATGGTCGAAGCCATCAGAGGGCACCATTTGATTGAGGAACTATGCTTATTTAATAATAATATTGGGAACGCTGGCTGTGAAGCGGTTGCATCATTACGCAATGTAACCAAGGTTAATCTCAATGATAATAACATTGGTATTGATGGTATTATTGCAATTGCAAATAGTTTACCCGAAAACAAGAATCTACGGGATCTTATCATTTACACAGGTAATCCATTTGATCTACGAAATGTAGAAGATGACTTCTGTAGAGCATTATGCAACGCTTCCAGTATCAACGATATATACTCGTCCAATCATACACTTGAAATCATACATGTGCGAGATAAAGGAGCCAAGCTTCGCTCATTACTAGAAATGAATAAGTCCACCACAAACAAAAGACATGTTGCAATCAAAAAGATATTACTACATTATCCTCACGATTTTCACATGGAACCACTGTTTGATTTGAGTTTGGAAGAAGATGACAGTGAACGAGATTTGAGGGCATTGCCTCATGTGATATCTTGGTTTGATTCGACTGCAGCGGTTGCCATTGCGGAGTCTGCAATAGAATACGAGGATGATTCTTCAATTGACGACTATCTTTACGAAGAATACGTTCAATATGATATCTTCATGAAGAAAAAGCTATCTGCAAACGATCTCGAGGGAAGAAAGCTATCTGCAATCTATCAGTTTGTATCTGCTATGCCAATGTTGTTCATCCCGGCTTCTCATGACAATGGAGTTGACAACAAGCGAAAGAGAAGTGACAGCTAGACCCTTGCGATTAGAATAGTGATAATATAAGGCAGGTTTTACATGGAAAGTTCCTTGATAAGTCATGATTTAGTATGGGCTTAAGTATATACACAACATCATCAGCCTACAGGATCTTACATTTTGCAACTTCTTATTCACAGGATTAGTCTCTTCTTTCGTGTTTTTGACTCTTCAAATATGTTTCCTAAGTATAATACAACATATAAGTACAATTCTTCTTTCCATATCCCTTAAACTTGGGATTTCACACTTTCTCCGCTTCCCCTTCTGTCTTCCTCTTTTTAAGAGGCTGGCTGTCAGGAAGCAGGTCTGAACTAGAACTGGCAGTACCCTCCTCTTCCCCAACAGTTGATGTTGCTGTCGTATCTGACTTGGGAGCAGCTTGTTCGGACTCTGGTGGTGGAGCATCACCTGCAGTTTGTTCTTTGGGTGCAGGAACAGTCTCTTCCACAGCAGCTTTGGGTTTGTTATCATCCACAGTAGTAGTGTCTTCCGTGGCAGCCTCAGGCTTGTTATCATCGCCTCCTTGAGTGGCATTCATCAAGTTCAACATCCACACGGCCATGGCAGACTTATCCGTGGCCTCAGGCTTATTCTCGAGTAATTCAACCCACTTTTGAACCTTGTTGGCATCATGACTTGATTCGATAGTTACCTTATTCCCCTCATCTTCCTCTTTACCAGCCTTCTTCTTGTCATCAGAAGTTTCAGCAGTCTTCAAGTTCTCCTTCTTAGTACCACCCGGCTGAGCAGCGCCATGACGATGACGATTACGGAAGTTACGCTTGGCAACGGGAACCTTGCAATGAAGACAATACCGGAACTTAGCCCCGGCACTACGACATGCGGGGAAGCTACACAACAACTCATCACCGTGTGCAACATTTGGGGGTATGATGAAGTATGCTGTCTTGTAGTTATGGGCCATGGGCATACCACGAGCACGACAGGGTACTCGTTTGCTCTTGCGTTTTTTCTTCTTCTTGGCAGGGTCGGTACCAGGGATGATTAAGACGTGCTCCTTCTTTACACCAGTGTAATCCTCCTCATCCTTGCCATAAGCAGACATCTTGCCGTTCTCACCATCATTCACTGGTCTGCAAATATCTTGATTCGTCTCTTCCTCGCTCTCCTCGTCTTCCCACTCATCCTCCTCGCCGGGTACGCCATGACGATGACGATTTCGAAAGTTACGCTTGGCAACAGGGACACGACATTGTAAACAATATCGAAACTTGACACCCGCCTGACGACAGGCGGGATAGGAACACATTAATTCATCACCATGCTCAATACCATCAGGTATGACAAAGTACGCAGTCTTGAAGTTATGATCGACGGGCATACCACGTGCACGACATGGAACAATTGCCGCACCTCGTGATGACATGATATTATGCGGTGGTTGTGGCTGAGTTGCCGCTGCTGCCGATACGGAATTAATCTTGGCGGCCAAGTCTGGCATACCACCCGCCGAGGCTGCCATGGCAAGTACATTATTTTGAAGATGTGCCGCTGCACCTTGGGGTACTCCACCTCCTCCACCGTTGTTGTTGGGAAAATTCATTTGGGGTAGTCCCCCAATCGACCCCGCGAGGGCATTGGCATTTAACATGTTATTTTGAAGGGCGAGTGTGTTGTTATTCACGGCTACTTGATTGTAGAGGGAGGTCACGTCGTCATTCGTAACTGTGGGGTGGAGGGTGGAGAAATGAATAAGGGAGGATGGGCGGGTTAGAAAGAGTCAAAATATATCAACACCAACAAAACAACAACAATACAAAAACTCACGAGGTTCAGCACCACTAGCCTTAGTAAGATTCGGCACAACACTACCCACAATATTCCCACTCTTCTTCATC
>Ga0075439_13289_pt1 | contig 15940 bp, 14 predicted proteins | sample MintriSingleCell_FD_74264 | JGI IMG/M metagenome (GOLD analysis project Ga0075439, IMG submission 74264) | Marine eukaryotic communities from Monterey Bay, USA to study complex ecological interactions - Minidiscus trioculatus JGI Plate_4_G5... | ecosystem: Environmental > Aquatic > Marine >... | reverse complement strand
CGCCCATAAAGTTATTTAGTAGTGTCTACTTTCTTGTGCTTCGACATAAGCAAGTTGTATCCTTGGGAGGGGAGAGAAAGGTATCACACCAATATCATAATTATATAGCAGTAATAGCTAGTGGATGTCCGGATCCAGATAAATCTCCTCGCTGGGGGTATATAGATATAGAGAGACCTGGCTGACAAGAAAGAGGAACGGCCTACACATTGAGTGAATCCATCTTAAACTAAACTGCTTCATATTATCTATCTATCTCCGCCCTTCACCAGCTCATCATCTCAGGGTATGCCAAAAGTAGACACCAGACAGTTTCAGTAACGTCAATGTCAAAGTCAAGACTATCAGGATCAAACGGTTGGTAAGTATCTGAATGAGGAACATGATTATCAACCGGATCACGAACAAACTCCAAGAACAACTCAATTGGAAGCTTCCCGTCACTATTGCGCAATGCTACCGTTTCAACTGGCTTCTTTAGGAGCCACTTGATCAGGTCACAATTTCCCATCTCGCATGCTGTATGCAAGGGGTATTCGCCATACTTTGGGTCAGGAGCATTCAAGCATCCTTCGTGTTTCTCTGCTAGGAATTTGACGATCTCAACAGATCCACCACAGCAAGCTATTTGCAACGGATAGGTACCATCTCTAGTACTAGGCAAATTAAAGGCCTCCGGGTATCCATTGTAGATGAGCTTGACAGTGCCGAGCCGAGCTTCATTATACAATGAATGATGTAAAGGAAGACGCCCACTGAAGTCGTCCGTGCTCATTAGACTATGCTGCTGGGCAAATCGAGCACAGTTAACTTGGTTCTCCAAGAAAGTAATAAGCTTTGTGTTTCTTTGTATGATATCTGGATTATTGGGATCAGGAGCAAGATGAGCAGTCTCTTCTCTGATTAAATCAATAGGGAGAAAACCAGCTGCATTTGGTTTCAAGATTCCTTCTGGGTAAAGATCAAACAGATATTGTGCCAATCCTTCTTTGTAGCGGGTAGTACATGCCATGTGCAATGGCAAAGCTCCGTCGTTACTTCGTACACCTGGCAATTCAATTTGAGGCCCTGAGACAATCTTTGATATACAATCGGGATCCACATCAAGAAGCACTTGGATAAGTTCCTTCCAGTTATCTTCGGGAACATAAACAACAGAGTGGATTGGCAAGAACCCTTGTTGGTCCCTCATATGAATTCCCTCAGGATATAAACTCAACAGATATTTCAATGTCGCAGGTTCCCTTGCTATATGAATTGGCAACTGATCACAGCCATCTTTTACTTGAACAGCTTCTGGATATGCACCAACGAGTACTTCACAAAACTTGGGTCCTTTCAGAGCACCAGCGGCTGAATGAAGAGGAAGACTACCCTCTGCATCATCTGTTTGATAAACAGAGTTTGGATAGGCATCAAGTAATAATCTCAACACCTTCAAGGATTCTTCTATATCCATCTCTTCTATTGTTGCCACACATAGATGATGTATGGGGAGGCACTCCATTGTATCTTTTTGATTAATAGATTCGGGCCATGCTTGGAGAAGAATACTGATAATCTCTGATGTGACTGTACCATTTGAACAAGCGAGATGTATTGGGATTTGATGATAACAATCTTTACTACGGACCGATTCAGGGTGTGCCTCAACAATGTACTGTAGAATATCCTTCATCTTGCCAATACTCTTATTCCACATCATGGTCATTAGTGGCGTGCACTTAGTTTCATAATCACTTTCGAATAATGCACCAGGGGCTTGAGTTAATAATTGTTTCACAATGTTTAATTCCACATCCTTTTCTCTCCCAATATAATAACGAAGGGGAGTGCCCCCTATTGCAGTGCCATATCTAAATCTATCACATTCTGCCTCGTGGCATAAATGATAGAGACAAACATCATTGGGACGGAGCCTTTCCAACAAAAGACTGATTACATCCCCTGGGCAGTTTTCATTAAAGCACGCCATGTGGATGGGAAATGCCGAAGACATGCACAGATCTTCGTTCACCTTATCCATCTCCAAACAACTATTATATAGCTTATACTCAGCGTCTTTAAATATATCCAGAACATATTCAACGATATCCGCCGTAATATTCTTATTCAAAACCAATAGGAAAAAGAATATAGGTTCTTTAAAATCATCCAACGAGTTGGCTTCGAAGATATCCTCGGTCATTCGTTTCATCTCCTCCAATGAGAGTGCATCAGAGGCACAAAATGTCTCAAAGTGTTTAATCCACCAACTCTTTTGATATTGTGCTTTATACTGACGAGAGGATAGATATTCGCCTTTCTGTTCTGCTCTTTCTAATGCCGTGAAGTATATATCCGCTGCTCGTGCTTTACATGCTCGTTTATGTTGAGGACGGTGGGATATCTGACAGTCTCTATTACAATATTTGACTGACTTGCATGCTGTACATGCCTTTAAATTATCCCCTGCCTTGCCGCATGCAGCACATGTATCCATGATGTTTGTGATTCTTTATTTGGTGTATGTGTATGTGTATGTGTATGTGTACGTGTTTTTATTTTTATTCTGTTTGTGCAGATGTGTCCAAAATGTTTTGTATCGTTATTTGGTAATACCAATGAAAAGCAAGTTATAAACTAATGATGATCTAATATCGATATTCTCTGCGTACGAAATGTAATATATTGTTACCAATCGTTAATGGTGAATGTGTGCATATATGATATGTGATCAAATTTTGAGAGGATATTGCACTATAATACTACTAATCGAAGAACAATACCCTGATAACACGCACTGTTTCTCCTACTTCTCTGTAGTTGCTTACCGCTGATAACCTCCTCCTACACAATAATTTAAATGGTAAATGGAGATAGTAATACCTGTAGAGTCGAGGCAGAAATGTTTTACACGTGGGTTACTATGAATTTTTAATAGGGGAAAATGCTAGCCACTGGTTGTGCACGAATAGAGGTTGTATATGCTACAGCAATCGTCTCTTTATGAAATAGCAGAGCATATATAAGACATAACAGCAAAGATTGTGATGAAATACAGTATTACTTTTTCATCACCTTCGTAAAAGTGATACAGCTTTGTCCCTCTCTTCACTTCTCATCTCTTTTTGACGCTTGTGATATGCACGTAGGATATCTGCATATCCATCTTTTGTAATACCACCTTGCGTAAAAACTTGCTTAACTATATCTAAAGAGTTATCATCTCCAGCCCTTGCTGCAATTATCATGTGATTCAGTGCTCGATAATGATTGCCAGCCTGTCCTTCTATGCAGCCAAGTTTGTATCTTGCTACTACATGCCCACCCATCGTTGCAAGTTCATAGTAGTGTTGAGCTTTTTTAACATCCCTTTCTACACCTCTTCCATGGTAATACGAAATACCCAAGTTGTAATACGCCTCGGCACATCCTAGCTCGCCTCCCTTTTGATATAAATCATTAGCCTTTTGATAATCTTGTGGTAAACCCAACTCTCTGCTGATATAACATCCACCAAGTATAGTGAATGCCATAGCATTACCCTTATCCATCAGCTTTTGTATTCTTTCGATTTCTTCTTTCTTTGTTGTATCCTGCGGTGTTCTACAAAACGGACACATATCTTTGTCTCCTTCACTCATCTTCATTGCAACAATGCAACCAATACAAATACGCTTCCCGCAGCAAGATTCAGTAATTGTTAGAGCCTCATGTACTGGTAAAGGTAATAAACAGATTGGGCATTCTTCAGGCTCTACCTCTTTAAATAACTGTTCATCATATAACTCTGCCACTCGTCTATCACACTTTTTCTTATGCTTTGTTCGGTGTTTCTTTTTACATGCTGCATTGCAATATTTGACCATGTTACATTTGTTGCATGTGTTCATATCACTACTATTACCCTCCTTGCCGCAATTGGCACAAGTAGACTTATCACACAGTACTACTATACTGTCGATACCCTCGGTAATATTATCGACATTATTTTGCTCACATGATGTGCACTCTTTTTTTATCGACGTTATTTCCCCACTAACTCCACCGCACTGATCATCATTATCATCGGTTGTACTCATATTTTATATACACTAATCCCAAATATATATTGTATTAACTGTTTACCATTACCAAGCGATTTGATTGCAATAGATATTTTGTGCATATGATGTGTACAAAATTTTAGTTCTATTTTGCTGAGAGGATAATTAATGATTGCTAATCGAACGATACCCGGACAATACACTGCCAATGTATACCTTTCCTCTTTCTACTTCCTCTGTAGCTGTGCTGCTGAGCTACTTTACCACCTTCTAAGTACTACAATATCAAGATTTGATGTTTCTTTATGTCCAAAGCGGTATCCTACTTTTGTTGATGATAAATGATATGCTATCTCTAGTAATCTATAAATGGTGATTGTTGGGATCCTGAACAATGGTAAGAGGTCTACGACAGCGGACAACATCCAAACTATCCACTAACAATAACAATGGAGGAGTAGATATAGGCAACGGAACAATCCTCCCGCTCACCAAGCCTAACATAAAAAATACCAAACAATTATTACACAAAAATAGAAGACGAATGAAGAGACGTAGAAGAGGATGGGAAGCGCGTATAAAGTTTAGAGTGGTATGTATTAATCTATGTACTTGTTGTTTAATAGTTGGTATTGTTTGTGTATTGTATCATTATGAACCGAGTAAGTTACCATTGAGTAAGTTAGTTAGACGAACATCTTCTTTGCAAAAGCAGCCCTCTCTTTCAACTACTACAAAACAACAACAACAACAACAACCAAAGATAGAATACAACTTTCAATGCACATCCAATCCAAATCAAAAAGCAGTACTAAATGATAACTATTGTGATTGTTTAGATGATGGTAGTGATGAACCTAATACATCGGCATGTTCACATTCGTTAGTTGGAAAGAAAGTATTTAGTTGTGATCATGTTAACAGTAGTGTACAGAATAGACAACAGATTAGAGAGCAGAATAGACAGAAGAAGAAGAGTAGTGGAAGACGACGGTTGTTAGATAAACTTAGAGGAAGAATAGTTGATAATGGAAATCATGATAGTAGTAGTGATAGAGGAGGAGTAATGATATATACATCAAGAGTACACGATGGTATAATAGATTGTTCAAATCAAGCTGATGAGTTATGAATATACATATACTCCATAGAGAAGGTGGTGTGTCTCACCATTATGATTAGTATAGCACTGTACTTCTTCACTCATCCTCATGCTTCAAGACTTGCTATACAATATGAAATAAGAAACATAAGATGGTGTATCTGTCTATCGTACGATATTTAGAGACATAATAATGAGAATGAGAGTGTAATACGGTAGAAAGTGAGAATCTGGAGAGATAACAATGGGTAGACGTATGCTTTAAAGATGAGATGACTCGGAAGGTACGATAATGCATACAAGGAGCGTTAGGGGGGTATCGGAGTATTAGAAGTAGATACTAATGCTTTAATATCTTTATCTACCTGCATATTCTATCTTGATATTCATAGCAAACAAACTCCAAAGCCCAAACTAGAGCAATAAGTTGGGACAGAATGTCTCTTTCATTTTCATCTTTTCTTTGACAATCAAGCAGCCCATCAAAGAAAGATGACATTCAATACAATATCTACACAGATCAGCTTCTCTCGACCTGAGAGTATGGCCTATCCTACCTACTTCCTTTTATGCACAGGCAACGAAGAGGATACCGAATTTCCCATAAGGATACCACATCGGAAACCCGATAAATCTCATATCATAATCTCCTAAGTATTTCCCCAACATTAACATGCACTAACATTACTAACGGTCAACAGCTCATAATATAATTGTTATTAGCATTGGTATTGGTTCATTGTATTGTATATCATCACTAGAAGTAGATAAAATGGCAGAGCGGCCGGCGGCGGCGGCCACAGCGGCATCGTCGTCTATTGCAACAAGTAATGAAAAAAGTGATGAAAAAATTAGCACAAATAAGGTGCACCACTTCCCTCAAGCAAGTAATCCATACTCGTCTTGGGATAGTATGTGGTCTCAAATGACACGTGAAGGAGGATGGATTGAGGCGAAATTTGATAATGATAATAAATCGTATTATATCCATCCTCATATCAAAAACAATGTACTAGGACTTGTCGGTTCTAATAATGATTGGTCGTTTATGGAAGGAGAGGAATTAGAAATGGGTAGTAATTATACCGAGGGTGTACACTATTTCAATTCATTGCAATCTCTTCAAAAGTATGCAAAAGAACACCTCGGATGGGTCGGTGATGGAAGTAGTACTGATATGGAAGTAGAGGATAGTAACAACGAAACTGTAACGGCTGTGAAAATTAGAGCATTAAATAGCGGATCAAGGGAACTTTTGTTCAAAGCTGTATACTTTGGTGGGGTACACCAAACAGCTGACATTAGATTAGCATCATTAAGAAGGTACTACGGTGAGGATGGTAATGAGTGTCTCGATTATCCAGGTGGTAGTATACTCGAAAAGTCTGGGTTGATTTCTATTAGGAATAATCCCATTGATACAACGTATAGAATTAAAGTGCAGCTACGCGATATGGAAGATGCCATTGGAAAAGACTTTTACAAAAAAGGTTTCTATAAGTTTATTCTTGATCGTATCAATCGTTCTTATGAGAACAAAACCCGACCACTTCAACAACAAAAGAAGTCAGCTAATGGTATGAATAATAGGAAACAACCTACGAATAGGAATAGAAACGAGCCTATTAATCAAGAGAAAGATAATACATCGTCATTACAGCGGACTACAGCCACTACCTCCAACGAGAATGGTACTACAATTGAGAGACGTCCAACCAACTCCATGGCAAATACCTCTGCCGTGGCATCTGCTGCAGCAACAGAATCTTCCCCAGTTAATAATGCCGCTACTGCTGCTGCCAAACGTGTCAGCTTGTCTCCTGACACTACCAAGAAAGAGCTCCCAAAAAAGAGAAGCAACCGTGTATCTAAAGGGAACGATGACCAAGTTGATAAGAAGAAGGCGCCAATTGATCAGGATAAAGTTCATGAGAATAACATTTCTGATATCTGGAACAATTACCTCAAGAAAGATAGAGGATGGGAGTATAGGAGTGGTGCTTTAGAAGCATTTGCATTCTTCCCTGGAAGTCTCCTCAAAAAGAAAATCAAGCCTGGATCGATTGATATCTATCCTGATGATCTCTTTGAAAAGTACACGGCCGGAGAGATCAAGAAGAAAGGCAAACAGGGCATTCATTGGGCTAATGGCTGGAAAGAGTTGGGTGAGATGATTTTGAAGTATGGATATAATCATGCACCCAAGTCTCTCAATGACGTCAACCCACAAGGATGGGAGTATACGAATGGTGACGATGGAGAGACATGTGCATTCATCCCTGGAAGTCTCCTTGAAAAGTACACGAAAGAAGTGGTCAAGAAGAAAGGCAAACGAGGCATTCATTGGGCAAATGGAGAGCTAGAATTGGGCGAGATGCTTTCGACGTATGGATATCTTTATGCACCCAAAGACTTAGATGATGCCAACCCTCAAGAACTAGACAAGAAAGTCTCTGTACAAGACATTATTGACTATCTGTTTGTTGAGGAGAAGGTGGGGGGAGGTAAAAAGAAGAGTGGCAGTTCTGCATCAAGCGCTGCATCTACAACTACAGTTGCACCTGTAGCTACCGCCAAGTCTAAAGCAGCCACCCGTGGTGAGTATATATGTCATTCCATGTTATATTTATATATATCAGAGCTATGTTTATGACTGCTGCTCATCTATATATTCATATGTGTGCATTCTTATTACTCTCAGAGCGTGATGAAACTGCTCCTTCTGGAGCTACTACTAGCTCGTCCTCTTCCTCCTCCCAAGCAAAAGCGAGTACAAGTGGACAGGCTGGATTGAAGCGGAAGACAGTAGAGGCAGATGATAAGAGGAAGAAGAAGCAGAAGAAGAAAGAAAGTAACCCGAGTGGCAACGAGAGGAAGAAGGAGAAGATAGGAAACAACTCCTCGACCTCGAGTGGCAGTTCTGCCTCGAATGTGATATCTACAACCGTTGCCGCACCCGTAGCTGCTGCCAAGTCTAACAATCAAGGTAAGTGATATGAACTGGTTTGAATCGAGATTCAAAACAATCTAATCATCTCTATATCTGACTCTTCTAATCAACAGATCGTGCTGCCGAGGAGCCCCAGACCGCTAATACCAAGAAGAAAGACAAGAAGAAGTCTAGCTCCAGCAAGCTTACTCCGAATATGAAACGTTTCATGAATAAGAGTATATCGACCCTAGCCCAAGAATATGATAGTATGTCAAAGGAGATAGAGAAGAATAAGCAAGAGATGGAGGAGTACAAGGCTAAGGATTTAGAATATGACAATATGTCCAAGGCTGTTGACGATTCTAAGAAAGAGATCAAGGAGCTCAAGGCATGCTTGGGTAGTAAGGACGCATCCATTAACACATTGAGGAAAGAGAATGAGAAGCTTGAGGGAAATGCAACCAGTAGGAATGGATTCATCAGCCGCCTTCAAGGCAAGATTGACACCCAGAAGAAAGAGATTGTCACATTGAAGAAAGAGGGCAGTGAAAAGAATACCGAGATGACAACTCTGAGAAATGAGAAGAACAAGCTTGTGGAGCAGGTGAAGAGAATGGAATTGCTAATTCAAGCTTATGAGCGTAGAATGGTATCGGATGAGCGTAAGCATAATGCTAGTCAAGCTCAACAGCAACGCCATGATGCACTTGCTCAAAGTGTCAGCTCTGAAGAAGATGGTATGAGTGAGGATGACAAGGAACTGCAAGCGGCATTGGCAAAAACAATTGTTGACGAGAATGATCTCAAAGTGGATTGGGATGACGTAGCAGGGTTACTGGAGGTTAAAGAGCAATTGAAAATGGTAAGACACATACATATGTATTGAAATGGACGAATCCACTCTACACATCTCTCAAACTATTCATCATCTCTTAGGCTACTCTTGCACCCATTAGATTCCCGAGCTCATTCGTAGGTAACCGAAAGGCATGGAAAGGAATCTTACTCTACGGTCCACCCGGAACAGGTTAGTTTATGATACACAGACTCAAAGTGCATTAGAAAACTATTACTCATACTTATGCTATTATTTAAATCAACAGGAAAAACTCATATTGCCATGGCTGCGGCGTCAGCTTTGTCCAAAGAAGTGGACTGTACAGTCTTTTTTATCAAAGCTTCTGATATTGATAGTAAGTGGAAAGGAGACTCGGCCCGTCTAGTCAAGAATCTCTTTGATATGGCACGAAAGGGGAAGCGTGCTATCATTTTCATTGATGAGGTGGACTCTCTGTGTGTCAGTCGAGATGGGGCTATCGACACTACAGACCAGAGGATTGTTACAGAGTTCTTGAATCAGATGGATGGAGGTGTGAAAAATGACAACGTTTTAGTCATTGGAGCCACGAATTTGCCTTGGGACTTGGATACTGCTATGCGTCGTCGATTTGAGTCAAGGGTTCATATTCCTCTGCCTGACAAAGATGCCCGGCAGCAGCTGTTTAAGATTCATTTGGGTGATACCCCCAGTACCTTGACAGAGAATGATATCGAGACCCTTGCTCAATCAACAGAAGGTGCATCTGGAGCAGACATACAAGTTCTGGTGAAGAAGAAAGCCTTGATGGAAGCTGTTAACGAGGGGCAACGATCAAAACACTTCCGATTAGAACAAGATTTGTACGTACCTACTCTTCCATGTGATGATTGTCCTCGACAGATATCAATGGATCAATCCAACACTTGTGGTTGTTGCGGAGCCATGAGGATGGGTTTCTTTGATATACCAAATGATAGATTCAAAGCACGAGATGTTTCTATGGAAGATTTTAAGAAGTATTTGAAGTCTTCTTATTCCACAGTATCAGAAGAGGAATTACAGCAGTATGCTGCTTGGACTAAAGACTTTGGGGAAGGTGGAGGAAGACGAAGTGAAGAGTAGATGTTAATGTTGTGAATGAATCGTTTGGGTATATTGAATAGAGAGGTTGATTATATATGTGCTATGCATGTCAAACACGACGTAGTACTAGAAAGTAGAACAAGAGAATCCTCTAAGACTAGCTGTACTAGCTATTACTACTACTATTACCCTAGGCCGCCGACGTATGATCACTTCCACTCTCTAGTAGATAAAGGAGAGCTTCTCATGGCACGTTGTCACTCAATATGCACACGTCGTCGATCAGTTTCAATATCTACAAGAGAGCCTTTCCACTTAAAACCTGCTAAAACTAAAACAAATTTCGAACTCTTTGCTCCCTTAAATGCATTGTCCCTCTCGTCACTCTTCATTTGATCTTGAATCTTCTGATAGACACGTAGAGTACTTGCATATTCATCTTTTGTAATATCCCCTCTTATAAATCCTTGTTTGACCATTTCCAAAGAACTCTCATACCCTGCCTTTGCTGCAAGTATAAAGTGTTTCATTGCTCGGTTATCATTTCCAGTCAGTCCTTCTAATGCACCAAGAGTATTCCTTGATGTCACATGTCCTATCATTGCCGCAAGCTCATAGTAATGCTTAGCTTTCTTCATGTCACTTTCTACACCTCTTCCAAAGTAATAATTATTACCCAACTGGTAATATGCCTCAGGGCTGCCAAGCTCCCCTGCCTTTAGCCATAACTCATTTGCCTTTGCCCTATTTTGTGGTGTACCGTATAGCCCCTGAGCATACACCCCAGCAAGCATATTAAATGCCTCCGCATTACCTTTCTCCATTTGCTTCTTTGTTCTTTTATTGTGTTCTTCGACGGAAGTTGCGTTAGGTTCCCTACAGAACGGACATAACCCTAACTTTCCTCCACTCAAATCCATTGCACATATACAACCGTTACATATACGCTTACCACAACATGATTGGAAAACTGCTGTGTTTTTCTTCTCCGAAAGGGGCAGCATGCAGATTGGACATTCTTCAAGTTCAACCTCTTTGAATAACTTTTCATCATAAATCTCGGCAGCTCGTTTTTTACACTCCTTCTTATGTTGTGGACGGTGGGTTGCTTGACAATCCCTACTACAATATTTGACTAATTTACATCCATTGCAGAACTTCAGACCGTCTCCCTCTTTACCGCATGCAGCACACTTATCAATAGCTGAAGATTCCATAATATGATGTAAATTGTATTTTTTGTTTTGTGATAAGTATAATGAACCAATACCGCTGCTACTATCAACAATCGAAACAATTGCTATTAGGGTCCCAACTTATCTAAATAACGATAATGATTTCTGTATACGAATGATGGTTGTGTATTGTATAACCAACGATATATGGATGGTACCTAGTTGAAATTTTGTGCATAAGGTGTGTCCGAATTGTCAAGGCTCTTATTTTGTTGAGTTTATTAGTGTTGTACTACCGCCGCCGCCGCCGGTATATCCCTACTACTACACGACAACACTGAATATGTACTACTATGCAAAAGATATACCGTCAGTTCTTTACTAGCGCCGCCGCAAATAAAGCTAGAGAGGTAGCAAACGTGATGTCCTTGCTGCAAGAAGTGGTAGATGTTGAGTTTGGCGACCGAACGTTTATCTTTTGCAACATGTTAGGACAGGCAAGGTGTAGTAGGGGCAAAGGCATATTAACGCCGCTAACCTCCTATCTAATATCTAGTAAAACAAATGAGGAGATCAAATCAAATAATAATCTACATACTGTTGATTATAGTAATTATAGTTTTGCAAATTTTCTCCATAACATCATTAACAACAACTCACAAAACAAATGACCATCGTCGGTCATTGAATAGTGAATTACCATTGTATCAATATCAATATAATACATTAGAGAATACGCCGTATACTGAATATACGAATTTGCAATCATTAGGTAAGGTTCATGCAGAGCTGTGTACGATAATGCTGTTGGGAGGTGGCGCTGAGATATATGTGAGCAATCTAGTTTTTAGTGTACAAGATGTGAGCAATCTCTACAGTTACAGAACTGGCCCTTACATTGTGCATATGATATGGAAGTTGAGATGGGTCATATCTTTGCAATTCGATTTATACTTCATTTGTTCATATTTCATCTTGTTTCTCTTCCCATAGCTGATATAGATACATCAATTGAAAGTAATGCACAGGCAAATGTTAATAGAGAGCAATGTAAAAGGTTAATGATTTATATGCCTGATAATTATTCAGATGTAAGTTCTTTTGTTATTGAATATAGTTCTTTCTTATACTTATGGTATATGTCTATTGACTTTGGGTCTTTTGTGCATATATCATATGCTCATACTCTCATCTTCTTTCTCTCATTATTATACACAAACTATAGCACGGACATGGATCACAAATCAATCGATATATAATGAGTATAGTAACGGCAACATATTTGAATAGAGCATTATTACTGTTAGAACCACCATTGGATGGACGGTCGAATCACTACGAAGGTGGTTCACAATTCGGCTGTCCGATTGATGCCTTCCAGGCAATGAATCAACAACAATCACATATTGGAATGTCATCAACAACTGAACAAGAATCATTATTATCATCACTAACGTCAGATGTACGAAAATCCAAAGTGAATGAAGCACTATTAAACAACAATTTTCCATTAGGTTTCAGTAGACTAATCCAACATCCAACATGGTTATCACATGACTGTCCAATACCAAAGTATTGCAGTGACGGACGATTAAAATGGCCAGGAGGTGATAAGAAATACAAGTACAAAGATTGGAAACGATTATACAATTCTGGTCTTAGAAAATTGGATAAGAATTTTAAAGAATGGACTTGTTATAATGAAGATGGTAGTCATTCCAATGTAGTTGTTACAGCAGCCCCTAAAAGGGGATTGTCGGGATACTTTCATTCTCATGAAAAGAATATGGCTCAAGGTGATCCATATACGTCATGGGCAACGAATTTAGGTGCTACGAATCATGAAGCAGAAATATTTAATGCTATACAATCGGATAGTGGTAAGATGAAGGAGGTCTTGCCATATCTACTTGGATTGTTGAATAAGGCAGGTTTCTTGAAACTACAACCATGGATTGCGCGGGATGTACAACATTTTCTAATGTCATTTGATTTACCAATGGATCAAGAATACTCGGCGATACATGTTAGAAGAGGAGACAAGTTAGAGAAGGAGGCAGCAAGATATGTGCAACAGTACTGGAGAGTAAAAGGATACAAGTACCCTTATCCAACAGACTATGTGCCGTTTGAACAATACTTGAGCAAGTGGGATGGACGAGAGGTATGTGAATTAAACCAGCGAGGACTCTATAAGATTATACGGCATAATGTATATGTGGCTACTGATGATCCCATTACTGTCAAACAAGAGATTGCCGAGTTGGATACAAAGCATATCAATGAGAGAACTATAATGTGGAACAATTGTCATGAGTTGACCTTCTATTTCAATCCAACTGATGCTAGTGCATTTCATCTGAATGGTGAAGGAGAGAAGGGCTTTACATCCAAGGGTGAATGGGATAAGGAAGACAATTGCTTCGATAGGTATCATAGAAACATTGCAAGTGTTACTGATATGATGATACTTGCTAAAGCAGAGAAGTTTATTGGTGAATACAACTCGAATTGGGGAAGAGTTATACAAGCTGTTCGAGTACGGTTGAACGACAATATGCCAATACCGGGTGATGCAAATGAAGATGTCATGGCTAGTATTAAACAGAACAATATGATGCAGTACGGCACTGAAAGTTTTACACAAACACTTGATATGCGTATCGCTTGGGGGCCGATTGCAAATGGACTTCATTAACATTATAATTATGATACATTATACACTTTCAGATGATAATAACATAGTGTTCTAAAGTTTAATATAGATGGTGAACTTTAACTAGATTATTGCTTCTCAGCCTCTTCTTGTTCTAATGTTTCAAGTTCCTCGGCTAACTCCAACCATTTCATTTCTTTCTCGTCCACTTCCTCGTTAATCTTTTGAAGCTTTTCTGTTAAATCAGCTAGCACAGTCCAGCCTTCCTCGGAACTATTGTCTATTTGACTTTGCAACTCTACCGCCTTAGCCTTAAGTTTCTCAGTTGCTGGCTCAATCTTTCCCAACTCTCGTTTCATCTTCTTTATGGCATTCCGTCTCTCGTTTCTTTTCTGTTTATCTTCTTTGTAGTTTACCTTCTTATCGCCCCCTGTGTTAGATTGGGCTTGATCCGAGGCATTCTCTTGTTCTACTAGACACTCGGCATAATCTGATAATGAACCTTGATAATCTTTCACCGTACCGTTTCCCTCAAAGACAAATAGATGATCCGTTACCTTGTCCGTGAATAGTCTATCGTGGCTTACTATGACTAACACCCCCTTATAGTTATCAAGATATCCCTCTAGTGCACGAAGTGTATCCAGATCAACATCATTGGTAGGCTCTATATGTGGAAAGACGAGTATGTATGTCAGCTGTTTGTTTATATGGTGCACATGAAAAGGTAGAAGCACAACATACCATCGAGTATAAGAAAGTTTGGTCTCTATGTGGAAGAAGAGTGTATATATGTCAGCTTCTGTAACACACGGCAGAATCACAAATCTACATACGAACCTTTGTGAGGACATTCAACAGCTGCAGTCTTCTCCTTTCTCCTCCTGATAGCATACTAACACGTTCATTCCATCTAGGCCTCGGAAATTGAAATGTTTTAAGCTGATATGAGGGTAGACGAGGCGGAGAACACAAATATGAGCATTTAGTGTGAGAAAATGGTGGTCATAGATGTACCTCCCACACTTACCAATTTCATTGCCTCGGTGGGTGCCTCGGCCATGCTCATACCAGGAGTACTAGATTCGACACGTTCTTTGACAAAGTCTAAGACAGACTGCTCGGGATTTAACAACGCAATGCCCATTTGATCATACTTTCCAAAGACAACCGTCTCGCCAGGTTCGATTGTACCCGTATCTATACTCTGTTCTCCGACTAAGGCATTGATGAATGTAGACTTTGATATTTGGTACACAAGATATGTTCATGTCAGGGTATATAGGTATATGAAGATAGACATACACAAGATACTATCGGCTGATCAACTCACCTTGCCTACCCCATTTCGTCCCACAATGCCTATTCGATCTCCTTTATTAAAATCATACGAGAAGTCATCCAGCATCTTCTTATCACCAAAACTAAGTGATACACCCCTCAACTAAATAGTACACAAAGTAGCAAACATGGTTAGCCAGAAGAAAAGAAACACATCTGTGTACATCTAAATACTCTCTACATACCACGTACCTTTAAGATGTTCCCACCGAGTCTTCTTTGTCCCTCATCACTTAATTCCAAAGTAGGGTCAACAATTCTCGGCTTCGTTGACTTCTCTAATTTATAGAAAGCTTCCTGACGAGCATTCTGTTTAGTCTGTCTACCCTGTGGTTGTCTTCTCATCCATTCTAACTCTTTCTTATACTTTCCTTTTGCAACTTTAATTGCCTGATCTTCATTCGCCAATCGTTCTTCTTTGCCTTGTAGATATGTCGAGTAGCTACCACTATATTCATAGAAAGATCCACGATCTAACTCAAGTATACTATTGCAAACTTCTTCGAGGAAGGCACGATCATGTGTCACTGTTAATAATGTAATCTTTCTCTTTTCATTAATTAAGTCGCTCAACCAACGTATAGCCGCCAAATCTAAGAACATCAGATGGCCACAAGCATAGAAGAGTGTGTGGTGTGGTGGGTTAGTATATGCTAGTGAAAGTGCAAAACCATATCATATGCACAAAACGACTCAATCTCAACCACATGATTACGCATTCGTATCTTCTTACCTAAATGATTCGTCGGTTCATCTAATATTAGAACATCCGGTTCTTTTACTAACGCGGCAGCCAAGGCAAC
>Ga0075439_10077_pt1 | contig 15963 bp, 17 predicted proteins | sample MintriSingleCell_FD_74264 | JGI IMG/M metagenome (GOLD analysis project Ga0075439, IMG submission 74264) | Marine eukaryotic communities from Monterey Bay, USA to study complex ecological interactions - Minidiscus trioculatus JGI Plate_4_G5... | ecosystem: Environmental > Aquatic > Marine >... | reverse complement strand
ATAAACTTGTGACAATTGTGTGGAATTAACTTCTGATTCCCTTAGGCGACGGCTTCAAACTCTTACTATCTGATGATGCCTTAAGTCTCCGCAAGTTATTGGAAGATGAGGTAGAGAACATTGCCGATGTCTTGTTCAGGCAGATTACACGAAAGGGTATGACCGAGACTGTAGTTGCCTTTACTCCGCCTCGTCCTCCTACTCTACCCTTCTTGGGAGATGTTCTTCCACAGCCGCCCAAGGTTCAATTGGATGACGTGCCCTTTCCCTTCCTTCTACCAGCAGGGGAAGGTAACGTACCATCTGTCTCGGTCATGACGCCCAACGAGTTTGTGGATCTTATAGCTCCCAAGCTTAGCCGCGATGAAGAGATATATGCCATTAGTATAGCCGACGCTGCAGAGGAATTCGTGGGGGTCGATGCTGCCAACTTTCTCCGAGGTGATGGAATCATTAGTACTCAAACGGCTCAGCTTGTATTGGCAGCCGCCACCACCGGATTATTGGGGAATAGCAATCTATTGGGAACGCCCGCCGCAAAGAATACATTAAACACATTGTCCGATTTACTCCAGAGATTGGATAGAAATAGCAGCAGTGAAATGAGTGTAGAGGATATTCTTGTCGAGGCTACGTCCAATTTAAATGATGTTGAGAAGGAGAGACTTGATGAAATTGTAACTGAGTTGACTCAACGGATATTACAACGAGTAAGGACACGGGTTGGTGCCAAGGCTATCTTCTTTTATGTTGTTTGATAAGTATTTAGGATAGTTTTGCTAAATGATATGTAACAATAATTTGTGTTGATATACTTGTGTGTTATACAAACTCTCTCTTTTATTTAGTATTTATCCGGCACTTTAAATCAGAGATTACCGTAAATAACCCCACATTAAGGCAACCCGATAAGCACAATTCCTTATCCCTCGCCTCAAATCTAAATGCAATCTAATATCTATAAGAACGATCCTGGGCATCATCGGCAGCATCTGACAAAACAGCAGTTCCATAAACAAGGATTCCACAGGAAACAAAGTATGGACCAGAATCTGAGAATTTAGCCCATGCCTTTTATTAATTAATTTGGTGAATTTTTGGATGGATTGTGTTGCGTTGAAGAGTAAACCCATCACAAAGCAATATTAACTTGTTAGTAACACACCAAATGAATAATAAACAATATCAATTGCAATGTTTAATCCTATATAACGTACCCTTTTGGGAAAAGTTTTTAACCATGGAACCATTATTTGTTGTTCAAATGGTGAAATGTGACGAGTAATCTGTAATATTATTGTATGGGAGGGGGAAAGAAGAGGCGTATATATTAAATGAGCATATCAGTGCCTAAAATAAACATAAAATAAATCCCTAATATCAACATGACCCGCAACACTCGATACAAATAACATTGCAATAGACAGAAGGAAAATTGAACATCAAAATATTGTGATTGCAATACACAACATCTCTCTAGCGGCCCTGAACCCTTATCCACCAACCCGTAAATTAAATTATAAACCTCTAACACCCCAATAAAACAATAACTATTCCCATACCTTATCAATCCACACTACCAGCTGGCCTTATTCATTGTATACCACCAATCGGCACCCCTCAAAAAATAACTCAATATCTATTTAATATACCCATTGAAAAACTCTTCTCACCTGTCCCTCATCAGGACGTACACCCTTCCACCACTTGGTTAAGTGGGGTGAAACGTCATACCTTGCCGCTAATACTCTACTGCGTGCAAACATCTTCCTCAACTCTTCTCTTATACAAAGCTTTTGCCTTTTGAGAGTTTAGGGGGTTCCTATTAGTTTTAGTAAGATCTACGTATAGACCTGACTTGAGGTACTCAAGCAGTGTAAATACTCAATTGCAATAGAATTACGGTGCGATATCTTGGTACGTAAGCACTAATAAACTTCAAACGGCATGTTAGTTGCGCACCTACCTACTACTCTAGTTCATTGCAATTAATAGATTGACGGTGAATCTGTATTAATCTTGTTAATATAAAGAGGAGAATCGGTGGCGGCGGGGGACAATTTGGCGGCGTCTAACACATATGATGAACATACAAAAAAATAATTTGAACAAATACTTGTAATTGTAATTGCAACCTACATTATCATTAACATTGTTCCAATTCCAACATGGCCAGACGCCATTTTACCGTCAAACCTGATACTATTGACAGTAGAATGGATGGGTTATTAGACAATAACAGTACAATCAATGGATTAGACAAGAATGATCCCACATTTACTAAACTATCAATTGGTTACAGACCTGACGCTGATGGATATAAGTTTTACGGTTATGATGAAATTTCTTACCTCGGCAAATGTATAGGTGATAATACTCATTTGACAACACTGTCGATTACATTTCATACAGAAGATATGAGATTGAATCAAATTTCTGATATGGTTGATGGCCTCATAAAGAATGTATCTATCAATAAGCTGAGTCTTCTATGTCGTCACCGAACTAATCGTCGCCATCAGTTTCGTGATCGTATGGCTCATGATCGAATTATATGTCAAATATTGGAAGTTTACGAAAGGAAGAACACTCTCAGTTCACTCTGTATTCAACAAGCTGCACTGGAAATATGGCCACTCGGTCAAGTTATCTTTACCACACTGAGACGATGTACACACCTCAAACAAGTCCATTTAGTTGAATGTGGCATAACCGATGAGGATTTATTATCAATAGTTGATGCAATCAAAGGACATCCTGCACTGGAGAAACTTTATTTGTATACAAATCATATCGGAAACGTTGGCTGTGAGGCTCTTGCAACTCTTCTCGAAGATTCGAATTGCAATATACACACTCTCAATCTCATCAACAATCGAATTGGTACTATTGGTGCAACTTATCTTGCTGGTAGCTTAGTAAACAATACCAAGCTTAAACATCTTGACCTTGTTGATAATCCTCGTTATCATTTCCACGGAACTCCTATCGACCCAAGCACAATGGATACTGTCTTTGGCGCTTTATTCTGTAATGTGGAAAGTCCTACAGCTACGTATTACTCGAACCATACCCTGGAAAGATTATATCTCGATAACAGGTCGATTTTCATTTCCTTCTTATTATCAATGAACGATTGTAGTATTAAAAGTTATGTTGCAATGAGAAAGATATTGGAATATCACCCCAACATTGATATGGAACCATTCTTTGGGTGGGACGCGGAAGGTGAATGGAGTCTAAAGTCTCTACCTTATGTGGTGGCTTGGTTTGAAAGAGCAAGACATATATCGGGTTATTATAATTCTGAAATTGAAGAGGAAGAAAGTGAACGTTGTTCTGTATTAAGTGGCGGAGATGAGGAAGAAACTCATTCTGTCGAAGACAGAAGGCAACATGTTGAGGATGAATATGATGGAGTCGAGGAAAGTTCTATGTCGAGTTCTAATAGTTCTATGTCAAGTGATGAAGATGATATCGATGAAGATGATATCGACAATAGAAAGTTATCAGCAATCTACGATTTTGCTAAGGCTATGCCAATGCTGTTTGTACCATCTTCACATGCCAAATCAAGTCAACCTCAAATGGAAGATGAGGACAGACACAAGAGGATGAAGTATACAATCCTTCCTTTGCCTACTACTCAAGGAGAAGGTGAAAAGCAACTAGCAACAATGCAAGAATAACAAAATTTAATGTTGAGATGTCGGGGTTTTAAACTAAAATAATTAGGTGTGACGAGATGTGAAAGGGAAAAGGGAACTACAAAACAGTTAGTGAATACTTATGTCTGATCTGTCTATCTACACATAGGACTCAATCACTCGTTTGCTCCACCTTAGTGGGGGTAATGGTTTGGGCACTAGATATGGTAATACATTCCTAATGATAATGTCAGCCCCACAATTAACGCGGCATTGATCCCTGTAGCTAACCTTACCAACTCTTGTCCTCTTGTTACGTCTAATGTTAATCTTTGTCTTCCATAATGCCAGTTCAAGTAGAGAGGTACCTTCTTTGATTGATTCATATGTAGCAAGTCTATTGTAGAGGGCTTTGGTATCTCTATCTTTGTTCTTTGCTTCCTCGAAATTCCTCCCATTCTTTGCTTCCTCAAAGGAAAGTGAACTGATACTATCGTCTAATTCGGCACACCATTTTCTAACAGATAATGAATCTAACCGTTTAGTAATACTAATCCGAAGCAAGTACTGTACTGTATCGATGCATGCCTGACTTGTATCGTGTTTCGCCAGTTCCAACACAAGAGATTGCATATCATACTCTTGACCAGGGAAGCTATTTTGTTGTGTATTAATAAACTTCTGAATGTTGGTCAGAGGTACATTACGCTTTACCAGTGTTCGGAGCATGCCGCTCCAATCGAACTTATAATCTGGGTGGTTTGATTTGTAACTCCCCACTAACAAATCAATAACCGCCACAGGTGCATTGCACCAGAATGCATAAAGTAATGGAACATCTCCCCACTTGTCTTTCATTATTAGTGTTTCGGGGTACTTTTCAATCAACAACCGATATATTTCAATTGTTGGTTTGGATGAGCATGCCATGATGTGAAGAGGAGTCATACCCAAACAGTCTCGCTGTTTACCTGTTGCATTCAACTCTTTAATCTCACGTCTGAGATGTTGAATGGTAGTTTCATTATCGTGATATGATTGGTAGTAACATATCTTGTGGATAGGTAAGTAATCAAATCTGCGCTGTAACGATTCTGTTACTGTATCATTGTCTAACTCCGGGAATACTACCCGAAGATCCTTGTAACTACCTAAAACAAATGTATTTACTACCGTACAAATAGGAGACAAAGCAATATTCCGTAGAGAATTTAGAACTGTAACTGAAGGCCACGGAGCTTCATTCCATGTTTCCCAGTTATCAACTAATTCTGACACACCTTCCGACAGCTCAAGAGATACTAAGCAGCTATTCCCCCCCACCGCACTGACATCAAATGTTGTAACCAGATGGGGTATATGAAGCTTTTGCAATAGGTGTGGCGTCAATAGTTTCAACGCCATCAGAAAGATATATCTCTTGCAATTTAGTACAGGATTGGAATGAATTTTCACCAATAACTTTCAGTGAAGATGGAAGAGTAACTGATGCCAAGGAATTGCAATTACCAAATGCATAATGTCCAATCGATTCTACTCCTTCTGATAATGATACATCTACTAAATCACCACAATCCCAGAATACCTGACGTCCAATATGTTGAATACCGGGAGGAATATTGATTTGTTTTAGGTATTTGCAGTGAGAAAACGCAGATTCTCCCAATCGCCGAAGCCCCATCGGTAGGAAAACCCCATCTAACACGTGACAACAATAAAATGATTCTTTTCCGATCTCCTCAACGGTAGACGGGATGTTGATTCTCTTCAAGAAATTACAATCTCCGAATGCTTTATCTTCAATCATTAAGAGTCCCTCGGGAAGCTCAACCTCAACCAATTGATGACGACCGTAAAACGCACGGCAAGGTATGACGGTGACCGAACCTTCTACCCTAACATGTGAAACATCCTCCGGTACCGCATCAACTCCATTATAAATATATACCGATACTACATTAGAATTAGATGAACCTTCCATTTTTTTGCTGCAAATTTTAATGACACAATGCACAAGATGTGCACAAAACTCCCCCTGCGTATGGCACCGCCGTCTAACCGCAGGTGGCGTTAAATAATACACACAACTAAAGACTAGATATCTATCTAAGGTACTACAGAGGTTAAAGTGAAGTAGCCTACAACAACATAATCTAACTAGCAATGCCGCACTCTCGAGATCACAACAAATTGTCCACATTTTATTCTTACAACGGGGATACCAATATGGGATAGTAATCCCAGAAAATGAGAACACTAATGTCAAATTTGGATACATTAGCTGTACATAAGCTGATTTGCAGTACGTTCGCTGTGTCTGCACAAAATTATGTAGGAAGTTTCTACTGCACAGCAACAAAAAGAAACTTCCAACCCTAAATTACTATCATGCTCTCGGAAAAGAGTGGTTATTAGAGTTAGTTGTTGATTGCATTATGATGACGACAGATCTGTATCAGTCTTCTTTTTATGGGATGCACACACCCTACAATCGTCCGGCGGCGGTGGTAGATAAGGTAGCATCCAACACATGCGTACACAAAAATATGCACTCATACTTGTTATTTGAGACTTGATACACAAAAAGGAAATTATTGCAATTAGTGATGATCAGCCCATTATACAGCGGATACGACGAGGACCATTGTCCATTGCCTATGATATCGAAATGTTAATATACGAAGGTAATTATTATATTACGAGACAGAGGATATAGTTCTTCAAACACTACAACGCAATAATCTATATAATTTCTTCATATAAATATTGGTTGGTTTACACAATAGATGTTGCTAAAGCTCGTTGGATTATTTGAGGTATGGAAAGACAATATCTATACTAGTTATTAGTTAGTTAGTATAATGAGACTTCATATCGGCAAACAGGATTCTTCTTTATTACAATTTAAATTCAATACTTCATTCTTTCACAAACGATTCTCTCAAATATAGAGAATCAAAAACAAACTTTCATAAACCTATCATGGCCACTTAATACAAAATGGAACGGGCTAAGGTCATTCTTCATACCCTTTAATACAATATTAAATCGGGATATACTGGAATAATTACTTGGGTTGTTGCCTAAACCTCCCACCTGTCCTGTCTGGTCGGACCTTATCTTCCTCCCACGGTTCCTCCACCGCCCCGCCAGCAATGTTTGCCTGTGCCCCCTCAACCGTGGGAGACCAGGTTGGCCAATATGTACTCGACGTGGGGTAATAAGTACTTGACGTGGGGTAATATGTACTCGACGTTGGATTAAAGGTAGGTGTATCAGTTGGGAATGGTGTTACTTCAGGAGTTGACTGAACTGTGGGTGAGTTAGTTACAATAACATCATCAACCGTGGGTGATAGTGTAGGTAAATCAGTGTTAGCCACAGGTGAGATAGTTGGTAAATCAGTTACTGATGCCGTGGGTAAATCGGTGCTGATCGTGGGCAAGAGTGTAGGTGGATCAGTACTGATTGTGGGCAAGAGTGTTGGCTGGTCCGTTGGTGAGAAAGTTGGTATATCAGTACTGATCGTTGGCAAGAGTGTTGGTGGATCAGTACTGATCGTGGGAGCTGCAGTAGTTGGGCTTGTCGTAGGCTGGAAAATGAATGAGAAGAGAACATATCATATGAGTAAATGATCGAGGGTTTAACGGGATCAGAATAATGAAAAGAGACATAAGATGTGTCAAACAATAAAAAGTATACGTACCCCGTTCGTCGGTGCCGTTGAGGGAGCCTTACTTGGGCTAAGGGTGGGCTCATTCGAAACCGTTGGCGAGGTAGTAGGTGATAAGGACGGAGAGCGGCTTGGACTTGACGAGGGCTAGAGATACGAGGAGAACAATTATCATGAGGCATCCTTCTCAGAGATTCACAAGATGGACGATAGAAACAGATACAACACTCACCTCTTTTGAAGGAGCCTTACTTGGACTAGGAGTGGGCTCATTCGAAACCGTTGGCGAGGTAGTAGGTGAACTCGAAGGAGATGAACTTGGGCTTGATGAGGGCTAGAGATACGAGGAGAACATTATCATGAGACATCCTTCTCAGAGTTTCACTAAGTAGACAAAAACAATACCATACTTACCGCCTTTGAAGGAGCCTTACTTGGACTAGGAGTTGGTTCATTCGAAACAGTTGGTGAGATAGTAGGTGAACTCGAAGGCGATCCAGTAGGGCTAACTGAGGGAGAATGGCTAGGGCTTGAGGTGGGCTGTAGTTGAATTGGAGAGAGTGCCGAGCGCCGAGAGAGTGAGTTGAAAAATATGGGTCGGTATCCTTTTTACCAAAATTGCTCATAAGATGTGTTCACAAATTTCCTTACCTCCTTTGTAGGTGAACTAGTCGGATTTCTCGTGGGTAGTTCAGTCGGTTCCAAGCTAATTGATGGCTGAGACGATGGTTGACTTGAGGGCATACTTGAGCTAGTTGGACTAGCTGAAGGGCTCATAGATGGAGCCTTCGATGGAGACAATGTCGGCATATCAGTCGGTGATGCACTTGGTGAAGCACTTGGGCTTGATGTTGGCTGTTAGATGTTTAAAGAAGAGAGATTGGGATCAGATAAAGAGAGGAAAGAGATAGGTATGCGAGAAGAAGAAAAATGAATATCAGTATCCTTTTGGTATCTCCTAAAATTGTGCACAAGATGTGTTCAAAAGCTTACCTCCTTCGTAGGTGATTGGCTTGGGCTCATAGATGGAGCCTTCGATGGTGACGATGTCGGCATATCAGTAGGCGATGCACTTGGTGTGGCACTTGGCGAAGCAGAAGGCGACACCGATGGTGACGCCGTAGGTGATGCACTAGGAAAACCAGAGGGAGATTCGGTCGGATTTCCTGATGGCTATGAGAGAGAGAGAGAGAGATGATAACCACAAGGATACATCATGGTGTGAGAGTTTGATGATCAGCAGAATGAATACCGATATCCTCGATATACCACTTACCATATCTGACGGCTGGCTCGAGGGTTGAGAGCTTGCTGAGGGCTCGCTGGAGATACTTGGTTGAGAAGACGGTTGATTAGATGGCATACTCGAGCTAGTTGGACTAGCTGAAGGGAAATCTGAAGGTGAATCGCTTGGGCTTAGCGTTGGCTGAGAAAGAGAGAAATAACATCTGTTAGAGTGAACAAAGGATACTCAGAGATGTACACAACCGATAGAACTCACCTCTTTAGTCGGGCTCTTTGACGGCGATACTGAAGGGCTTAGGCTGGGTGCTTTGCTTGGAGCCGTGGACGGCGATTGAGTTGGCTGAGATAGGATGAAAGAGAAGGGGAGGGAGAGGATGAATGTCAGTACCCTTATAAGATGCACATGATATGTCCAGCAGAATAGATAAACACTTACCTCATCTGATGGTGAGCTAGTGGGTGCCTTGCTAGGACTAACTGATGGAGAACTGGTAGGACTGACGGTGGGTGTTGCCTGAGAGATATACAAAGAGGGTGGGAGAGATAGGTAAGTCGATGTCAGTTTGGTACTACTCTCAATATCAGTGACAACCACATATACTTACCGTCGATACTGTTACCTCAGCAGTTAAGAGGTCATCACAAGTAACATCTCCACAATTATCTCCAACTTCTTCGAGACTGGTTTCTAATGCAGTAGAAAAGCAGTTGTCTACACATTCATCTAACATAGATTCTCGAAGTTGAGCCTCGGCTTGCTGTTGTGCTTCTTCTTCAGTTGTATCAGGAGATACATTTAACATAGCCTTGTATGTGATATCAAGTACCCCTGAGCCGTCGTCGGAAATGTCAGTGATGGTAACACTGTCAACATTTAGTCCACCTACTGTTAATAGAGTTTGAATGGTACTCTCTAAAGCAGCCACGGTGTCTGGGGATAGACCTCCCAAACCTTGTAGTTCACGTAACTTCCTTGTGGGTGTATTTCCAACAACTAGTTTCAGCCCGGAGAAGTACTCTACCTGTGCCATTCGAGTGGGAGAACTCGTTGGCTGCGAGTTGTTTGTGAGTAAAGATTAGAGGAGAGAGAGACAGGAGAGAGAGAGAGAGAGGGAGGACACAATGAGTAAGTTGTATGAAAAGTAAAGCGGCACCTCGTGATATATTGATACACACCTGGTTCTGTTCCTTTCGTTTAGGGTTTTTCTTCTTATTCTTTTTCTTCTTCTTTTTATCGTCCTTACTCTTACTCGGTTCCTTTTTCTGTCAGTAGAGAGGGAGAAAGATCTGTGAGTGAGTAACAATAGCGGGGCGGTACTATCTCAAGATGGTATGAACGTACCTGTTTCTTCTTTTTCTGTAAGAGAGATAGAGGGAGAGACGGGGGACATATCATATGGGTGAGTTGCAAAGGACGGCAGTGGGGACCATAACCATCGATATGTGTATGATACTGGAGAACATACCTTCTTGGTCGTCTTCTTCTTTTTCCTCAACTCTCTTTCATCCAAAGTCGAAGTCCTCATGCCACTGATCTTGTCAGTGATCTGTTTATGGCGTAGGCTGCCATCGACGGGAGGTTCTTCGCCTCGTAAGATACGATTAGGAAAGGCCAGTGTCTACTTCATATGATGGCTGAGAGGCAGGTAATTGATGATGAATGGATCGGAGGCCCTGGCTTCGTCCTTCGGCCATTGAAAGGAATGATAAAGTAACGGCGATAGATGATAGCTTCATGATATTGGATGTAGATATGGATTGATATCAACGGTGTGGGGATTAGATCGGAGACGGAGAGGGATGGTTGTTGGACTGCTTGAGTTTGGCAGGATGTATGATTTGGTTTGTGGGGTGAGATTTTTATGGCCGATTATGAATGTGTGTGTGTTTTGTTTGCCATGAAAGAGAGCCATGAGCCGATGGTAGATCCGCCCTATCACTCATCAGTTTATCGATCAACGGTCATTTACAGAATGCAACAAGCAACAACAGATCAGATCCGCCAGTTTCTTCACGCATCAGTTTAATCCATCCATCAACGGTCATAAAAACTGTTGTTTTTGGTGCTTTGTTCTTGGAACTTCACAAATATATCAGCCTATCAGCCCTTGTATGCACTGCTGATTTAGTGAATGTTGATGACTGCATAGAATTAACGGTTATATCCCTGACTACCAGCCGACAAAAATTGTATGCAGATTCGTGAGTGTCACTTTATGCGTATTTTAGTCCAGCCTACCGAAATAATAAAATTTGATCCATCGTTTCAGAGTATCCTAATCTCACTATCTATCACGGATTTGAGTTTATTATCTATCCAAAGCATAAGAGTGAATCAAATGCATCGTGATACAATTAGAGCAGAGAGTCATTACCATGTGGTGATTCAGCCACACTCGGAAACATTTGTTTAATATATCCTCAGGCGGTATCTTTTTCACTTGTCCTTTGTAGTTAGGTTCTATCCCTTAAAGAGATATATCGATTGCTGATACACCGAGAGACATTTAAGACTATGATACTATTAATCAACGTACCCTAGTGATGATTATCTTGAGCCTGAATATGACACTCTTAACATCACATCAAACTAGCTAACTACCATATTTGCTAAATATCCGCTCTATTCTTCATCTCTATTAATATCATATCATGGACTCCTCTTCTTCTCCTCATCCTCGACGGTTGCGACCAATTCTAAAAGGGTGTAAGAGAGTAATCTTTTCTCCTTTTACTAACGTGGTCATCGTCGACAAACTATCCTCCAATCATCTGTGGTACTCTGATGGTAAGCACACAACCTTATGCGTTTATTGCTGTGATTTATCAGTTCATAGCTAACTCAACAACACCTCTATCTTACATTTACATATTTCTCTTTCAAGAGGATTTCGAGTGTTTTAAGCGTCAGAAGGTACAAATGGTTATTGCAATCAAGTTGATCGGGATTAGTAAGCTTGACAAACAAGATACATCGATATTCCTCGGGAAAGTCCGCGTTAGTATAGTTTTATCTTATGAATTCGTGTGTTCATTATGCAGTATTTGAGTTCGGAGTGCTTCATTTGGCCTTTATGTATCTTCATTTGATTGTCTTTGCAAGACGTATGCACTAACTTGAGTTACTATCGTCTCTCTTCACCTTCATAAACCGCTAAACGCGCATCTTCCAGGTTAGAAAATCACCTCTTCTATCCTCAAGAAACAAGCCAACGTCGAAACGAGGTCAAGGTTGCTGTTCGTCTCGAACAGCTTCGACAGACTAGGCTTGGCATATATGATCCAGATTCAATGGCTAAGATATCAGAGGCGCAGACTGTAATATGCTCCAAGAGAGCACAGCTTACAGGCTTGATTCATAGCCGAAACCTCGGAGGTAACTATCTGTTTGATATTAGTACTTCTAGGATCAGTAGATCAGATGCCAGTGCAAATGCAAGGGCGGCGTAGTCTCCAAGCCAAGCTTGAGTTACGTCTAGAGAAAATGTACAAAGTTAAATAACAGCTATATATACTAATGAGCTACTTGTTTTAGTAGTGTATTGGCTATTGGATTCTCTTCCTCATCTAATTGGTTTAATTCTAATACTAGATCCACATTCCTCTTCTAGCCCTTAGCCGGTTCTAACTCCGCTATACCTCTTCCTCCTGAGGCATCATCAGATACCAAGATCTTAACATTATCTTTTGTCGAATCCTCTTTACATATTCATATAATGAAACATATTCATATAATGAAACAACAATCAACACTTTGTTCTATTATGCACCCCCATTGATAATGCTCACGTCATATGTTAGTATCCAAAAAGAGTAAAGATAACTTTGTAATAGTAAGTAGTAAGTATCATATCCATTTCTAGCCCGTGATATATATGTTTGTTCCTATTATACTAATAATTTGAGTTTGACAAGTACTTGTTGTTTTTGCACCTTTGTGCATTTATGTTGACTCTGTGACTAACGCCCTCTTCTATCTTTAATATCAAACATCAACTGTCTCATCATATAGATGATGCTGCTACTTTCATCGACTTAGGAGGTCTTTATGACGAGGTGGCGCCACAGATGTTGTGTCGACGAGCTTTATGTTCTTTGCAATGATTAGATTAGATATCTTCTCAATCAAACCCTCGAGTTATTTATTACTCTCATTTTATATAATCTATCAATAGAGATCTTTTGCATGTTGTCTACCGTCATGCTGAATGTACTTATTATTGTTATTATTAAACCTTCATTCGATTGCTTAGCTTCACTAATGACTTCATTACAAGCTTGTCGCCTGTGATCTGAGATCTGTCAAATGAAAAATTGACTGTTGGCGTTGAACGGACATTTATTCATTTTTGAGTTATGAGACTGCCGGCGGCGGCGCGTCTCATGCCGTCTTATCCTAATATCTGATCATAAATATGCAGTATCGATGCACATTATATAATATTTACATATATCTTGACGGTGGTGGCCGTTACTAACGGAGAGGTGAGAGAGATGCTCATAATATCTTCGGTCGATAGATAGTCATTGCAATTGCTCATATCATTTGCAAATCAAAACACCGTGTGGAATATTGCAATGCCTACCACACCACGAAACACTATACTTAAACAAGATATTATTGATACAATATTAAGTTAGGGTAAAGTAGCAAAATAGTCACATCTTCGGCGTAGGATTAAGAGACGGCATTACAACAAATAGTACAACTTATCACAACTAACGGTACTCTCTCCAATATCCTCTTCATGTGCTGAGAGCCTCAGCTCCAGTAGTGTACCAGTAGATACATTCGATATGGTCTTGTATGTTTATATCAAGTACTCCCGTGCCAATGCCAGAGATGTCAGTGATAGTTCTAGTTCACCGCCTGCTTGTCACAAAGATACGCGGCATACTTACCGCCGATACTGTTACATCAGCATATAGATTCCTGTTTTGTAGATTAGAGGAGTTCATATTATTATATCATGAAGATATTTTAATTTTATGTTCGGAGGATCTAAGATGATAGAATCACAAATGTAATCTGGTGCAAGTCAAGTCTTAAACGTCATCTCTAATTACTTTCTAATAATCTTTTATCCATAGATGCTACAGTTCTACAACGAGTTCGTCTGAACACCAACCACATTCATATATTATACAGGCCCATTTCTTCATTTCATTCCATCATTATCATCTCAATACTACACCACCACAATATCCCTGGTCCATGTATGCTTATCCCATACACTACCTCATTAATACTCATGCTTCATATCCATTTCTCTATACAGCTTGGTATGAGGAGCAAATAAAATCCCATTGTTCAGGTATAGTTGATCCTCCATGATTCTCGTCTTTGATACGCATGTAGCATCTTTATTTAGCCGCAAGGCAAACTCAAGCGTACTTGATTTGGTTGCCAACCATTGATCCAAGGTAACATCTGCAGCACTGGTTGCATTGGACCTAACATGCACCTGAAACTGTTTTTCATCGGCAACGTTCTTTACAACAGGGTTGCCACTCTTACTAGGGCAATACTTTTCAGAAATTAGTTCTTGAACTTTGTTAGCCTTCTGGTAATCAATGAAAGCCATAGTCGGAGCATAGTCTTCTATTGCTTTATATACTTCACATGTCAATAGATTGTTAGTGCTTTGACCAATTTCAGCTTTTCCTGACTTAATTATTTCGAGAAGATGTTCTTCATTTACGTAACATGAATTTCCCTCACGCTTTAAGGCATCGGCATCATCACCGCTATCTTTTGTCGATCCACAATCGCGAGTTAGTACTTGCTTCACTGCTGATTGTAGACGAGAAGTCTCTTGGCGATGACTGTAAAGCAGCAATGTATCTCTTGGTGCATCCTTGATTATATCAACTAATGTTTGTGAGCTATGGACGTGAGATGAAACAACCCTAGGCATTTCATAGTATTTTGTCAGACTACTCTCTCCAGAAGCGCGACGAAGAAACTTTCCCATTTCATCATAAGTGTAAGGAGTTCCATTGTTACACTCTGAGGAAAAAGAATACATTGATGAGCCGGCAGCTTTTGCCGGACCCACCGCTAATACTTGATGTGTGGAAGCAATCACTCGGCGGAGGTGGGCATCAGAAGAATCATCAGAATCAGAGATTGACTGACCAATCCCAACCATCCCACCCCTAACACCTAAGTTTGATGTTTGCAGCATACTACGATGACTGCCGCCCAAGTTATCATGAAGTAGCTTTGGTAGATATTGATGATATAGGGTACATATCAAGAGAAATGTACTAACAACTGAATAGAGTAGTGTTAGGTTAGAGGAGTTCATATCATGACGATGTTTTTTGTCTTTGTAGTTGTCGGGAGGATCCGGTACTGCTATTGTACTGCTGTTGTTATTGAGGTGGCGGCGACGAGTCATGACTTGAAAGACTTGGTATTTGATACCGATGATTAGGTTGATAGTGATATGTTGATGCTAAGGACGAGGACGAGGAGAAATTATGATGATGTTGCCCAAGCTTTATAATGGTACGGCCGCCGATGAAGAGCTTGAATGAAATAGAACTGCCTTTCTCTAATTGCAAAAGGTCATCTTACATATCCTGCATACACTAGATCTGCCCTCGTGGTCATTTAAGAGTATGCCTGTTGATCTATCCGGTGGCCGATTCATTTAAATATCCTATGCAGTGTTTGAATTATCCTATGCAGTGTTTGTCGACATAAGATCAAGAAGAACAGCAAAGAAGCTTATAAAATGATTACTTTTGGGGACGTTTCTTTTTATATGACGTTGATGAGAGTGATTGGATTGTGACGCCTTGTTGGCAGGTCTAATATGAATGACTGTTGGTTTGTGTGTTAGGTCTACTGCTGTTTCAACCTTGTTTACGTTCTGTCCTCCGGCACCTCCGGATCGCATTGTACTCATTTCAATATCTTTGGGATCAATTTTAATATCAACTTCATCACATTCAGGCTAGATGTGTGTTTAAGTGGTGAGAAATTTTGCAAGAAGTGATATGTGCATATCAAACAAACCAAACAAATGCTATTACTCACCATAATGGCCACAGTAGCAGTAGATGTATGTACCCTCCCCTGAGTTTCCGTGGCTGGTACTCTCTGAACACGATGCACTCCTGCTTCCCATTTTAGCTTTGAGTATACAGAATCACCCTTGACTTCCAACACTACATTCTTGTAACCACCATCGTCACCTGCAGAAGAGTCCATCATCTTTACACTATACCCCTCATTTGACATGAACTTTCGATACACATCGAGCAAATCGCCCGCAAAGAGATTAGCCTCCGACCCACCCGTTCCCGCTCGAATCTCAAGCATGCAATTTCTCTCATCATTAGGATCCTTTGGTAATAATAATATCTTAATCTTCGCTTCCAACTCTT
>Ga0075439_10863_pt1 | contig 15968 bp, 12 predicted proteins | sample MintriSingleCell_FD_74264 | JGI IMG/M metagenome (GOLD analysis project Ga0075439, IMG submission 74264) | Marine eukaryotic communities from Monterey Bay, USA to study complex ecological interactions - Minidiscus trioculatus JGI Plate_4_G5... | ecosystem: Environmental > Aquatic > Marine >... | reverse complement strand
GTTGTATTCCGAACTAATACAGGAGCAGATGAATGTACTCCCATTCAACGTGCATTATGTTGTACACAACATTCCATTAATAAGGAGCCTGGGCAGTGGTGTAGTAAGTTGGGCTGTAATGTACAGCGTTGTGGTACTGGACGAAGACGACGTGAAGAGAACAACTTCTTTAATCGACGTGGATTGGCTGTTGACGAGGGGGCGATAGAAGAAGAAGAACATCGTATTGAGGAGGAGGGCAGACACATCTCAATAGCCGTCATCGATTCAAACAACAAAGCAAACAACAGAAGATTGGCATATCCACTGCGGCCCTACATATTAAAAGATAAGGATTACACAGAGGGTTTAATCAAGTATACAGATTTTGAGGCAGTAGAGTCATGGGCACAATTGGATGTTGAGAATATTGAGAATGTTGCAGTTTGTTCCGCTAATCGGTATGGAGTTGTTGAGGTGAGCCGGTTTATCTTGTCCTTGTCTAATATTGCATGCATGCCTTATTGTCTGCACCTCACCCACTTGTTTTATATTTAGTACGGAACACCAACATTAACATGTGAAGAGTTCAAACAAATATATAATTGTCCAGCAAATGATGACATGCTTGACCCCAAGGTAACTCCATTGAATGGTGGTTGTTTTACAGCCGAGGGTAAACTTGTCGGAGTACCGACTCCTAGACCAACTCAGAAGAAGACTCCACCACCAACAGATTCACCAACGTCTTATCAACCAACGATTGAACCCACGGAATTGCCGAGTGAGTAGTTTTTATGCATATCATGTGTCATTTTTATGTTTTGTGAGTGTTGATATCTCATCCTTCGTATCTTCCTCTCTTCTTTAGCTGAGAGTACAGAAGAGCCTACAGATTATCCAACTCGTATCCCTACAATGGAGCCGGTGAGTATTCTATTCCTATTTGGTATCTGAAATGCTCTGAACAGTAAGGGATAGAGATAGACTTCCGAACAAAAAATGCTCACATCTTATGTCCACTTTTTACTTCATCCAATCTCATAACAGACTGAGTTCATTTGTCGTGAGGAATTTGATACCTGTGAAGACATGGAGGACTGTTGTTCAGGATTGATATGTTTAGGGAATGAATGTGTACGGCCCGAGACTGATCTACCAACCTTGAGGTGAGTCAAATGATGCCAGGCATGTCTTTTGAAAAAGGATACCATTTTCTCATTTCTATCATCATACTCTCCTCTCTACCCCAGTCCTACTTCTCTGCCAACTCAAATGCCTACTATTATAACCAATACTCCCACTGCTATGCCTACTTATATAGATCTACCCACGTTGCTACCTACTATTTCGCCTACATTCGATTCGTAAGTTATATTTGAGTGAAAAAGTGTGCATAGGCATAAGAAATGTTCAAAATATTTCTTTCAATGTCTAATCCATGTATCCTCCTTCACAGGGACTTTCCAACAACCGAGTTTACGGATTTACCCACACAGTTTCCTACCTTCTTTGACGATGATGAGACTGACTTTCCGTAAGTTGTATTGCACCTGACACTGTATAGCCTCAATACTCGACTCTTAATCTCTCCTCCTTACTCTTGTACACACAGAACATTGGAACCAACTCTCAATCCAACATTGGAGCCAACTCTCAATCCAACAGAGGATCCGTAAGTGTATATCATTACCTAATGCACACTCTATTCTACTGTGTGCTAACACTTCTTTCCCCCACTTGTCCACAGGACACTATCTCCAACTCTAAACGACGGAACGCCAAGGCCATCGGCATCTCCATCGGCATCACCTTCCGATTTCCCTAGTACATCACCAACGGCTATACCATCAGCACAACCGACTATATCATCACAGCCAACAAAATCAGCTATGCCAACTGATTCTCCAAGTATATCAACACAACCAACATTATCATCTCTACCAACACGAACAGTATGTGGTTTAGAATTAGATACTTGTGGAGGCAATGGAGATGACGAATGCTGCAGTGGATACACTTGTTTTGATAACTTTCCATTGACCGGGACCAATGTGTGTGTTATGGATTCAAGTGACTTATGGTTTTGGGGTGCAAGATCTTCGATTGGTTATGACGGAAACACTGATGTAGAACAACCAACCGATATCGAAGAGCGTGTCTATGATGCCTCTGCAGGTTCTCAATATACTCTAATCATATTGAGTGATCGATCTCCGGCAGTTGCAGGACAGATTGACAACCTCGATTCGGGGTACAGGGGACACTTTGCTATTAGTAGAGATGATTTGCAGAGTGGAGTTAACGAGCTACAAAGAATACCGACGTTTGTTAACCTCGATGGCGACACATTCAACGCACCACAGATGTTTAAGGTCTATGCCGGAGTAGAATCATCAGATGGGTCAGGTGACTTGCATTCTATATTCATTGATATTGACGGAAACATATACGCTTCTGGATATAACAATCGTGGGCAATTATGTCTCGGAGATGAGGGGAATCGAGAGTTTCCGACACAGATTAAGATGCCAAATAACGAAAGAGCAATCAGTGCAGCGGTAGGTATTGAATTTACATTGATTGTCAGTGACAAGAACAAACTATATGGTTGGTAAGTTGTTGGTTTGATTACTTGTATACATTCATTTCTGTACACCTTTCTAACCATATGCATCTCATCACACCACCACACAGTGGCAATAACGAATTTGGCCAGCTCGGACTTGGAGTTGCCTCCTCGAAGAATACCCCTGATAATGGAAATGGATTAAACAATGTAGTGCTTGTATCGGCAGGTAGTTACCATTCATTAATTGGAACAAGCAATGGCTTTTATGCCATGGGAAGGAATAACTATAATCAGCTGTGCAGTACGGGAGGAGATGAAAGTAGACCGATCAAGATTGATGAGTATCAAGAGTACTCATCATTTGCTGCCGGTTCTGAATCATCATACATAATACTCAACACTGGTACTTCTGCAATATCGTGTGGTAGAAATGATGTTGGACAACTAGGCAATGGATCTACTTCCGATAAAAGTTCCGCCGGAACAAATGTCAATAGAGAAAACATGGGAAACAGTAGAATTGAAAGTGTTAGATCAGGTCCATCATCAAGATCGGTATTCTTTGAAACTTCCGATGGTAGATTGTATGGCACGGGTTTGAATGACAGAGGTCAACTCGGGGTAGGAGACAAGAGTAATAGAAGTACTCCTACCGAAATACAATTCAATCAAGGTGACAATAATGCCGGAGGAGTATCGTCGTCCGATACACATACTTTGGCATGGTAAAAAGGAGTATATGATAAAATAAGGGTGATATAGTAGTTGACTCTTGACTAATGACCATGGCTCAGGGGTACGAAAAAGACTAAGTATGAATAGCACCCCATTCACTTTTCTTCCGCATCCATCTTCCTACAAAGCTTCTCATTCCTTTCCTTGCATTCTTGTAACCTACGGCGGAAGCCTGCTGCAGCAATCCTCAAACAAGTAGAACAGTCCTCCCCACCACGCGACGATAAATAACGACAGTCTGCAGAACAAAAGTCTTTTCCACATGACTGGCAACCACCCATCTCATCATTACTGAGAAAACAGTCTTCACATATTACCTTATCACAACCATCAAAATCACATCCGTAATTGACTAAACACGAGCTGCACTTTCCTTGGCCATAGTAACGAGAACAAGCATGGTTAATTCTCATGGAACAAGTATTCTTCTTATAGCAGTTTTCACATAAATCATTCCCGCAATCTCTCGACCCTTCACATTCTTTCATTTCTGAACATCCATTACAGAAATATTCATCACAACCATTACATTGAGTCATTGCTGAACAACTTTTACAGTATTCTTTTGTACATTTCTTGCACCAATTGGAGTATGCATCTCCATTTTCATCTCTACAACTCTCACGGGGGCAAAAGAAGTTCAGACATCCAGAGCATGTAAAGTTCTGTGTTCCGTAGTACCAGTCCCCCTCTTCACTGCATACCCACGCCATACCCCCTTCCTCCAAATGAAAGTCAATTCCATTACATTTTGAACAGTAATACCTTTTTAATGTCAAATATGCATCGTACCTTTCCAAGAACTCTGTCATATATATACTTGCAATGTTCTTCCACTTCTTCGGCAATTCCAATTGCTTTAAACTACTTCTTCTTCCTCTGCTAATGATATCATCAAGTATGTGAATAACTTCATCTTCGGATAGTAATGGCTCTGGTTCAAGTAAAGGCACTTCATGCTTTCCTACCAAACTCATATCAATCTGTTCTATTGCAACTGATGAACGTAACACATCTAATCCACTGCCCGTAATGTTGACACATCCAGCAAGCTTCAGTATGTGTAGATTGTTCACGGCATCAATACCCCTCAAGATATTATCAATATCATCATCTGATAGTTTAGCTGCTAAACCCTTTTCAATATCACTAAAATCTAATACTTTCCAATTGGTTGAGGATACGATTGCTTTGCTAGTTTGTGTAGGTGGAGAAGTACTATTGGAGTTCATTGCAATTGCAAATAATACTACCGACGGCTTGGCTAAATAATTTGATATACCAACTACTAAACCATCTGGAAGGTCTGTAATACGAACTTCACCATTGTCATTAGATGACGTAATTCTCTGGCGTTTGTTACTTTCGTCCATATTACTGATGCACCGACATAAAAAAAGTGCTCACAAGATTGTTACAATTTTTTTATAGTACCTTATTGCAAATTGATCTAATTATTTACCAAACCAACACCACTCGTCGTCCAACTACTACCGACACAACCTATTTATCTATCCTATACTTGCGGTGTATTATGTAGTAGCTGAGAACATACACTTACTATCAATCTCTCTCAATTCGAGAACTATGTGTTTATAGGGGGCTGAGAATGGCAATTTGGGGGGCTTAGCACCCCTAAATCCCCCCGCGAGTAATGGGGGCACATTTTGGATACAAATATGGCCATTTATACCCATATATGCGTCATTTGTACCCATAAAGTACCCGTATTGTGTATGAAATAGCCATTTGAAGGCTACTTGAGGCTGACTTTTCGGGGGTAACCCCCCGGGCCCCCTATAAACACAAGCGTATCGAGAACCGCTTTCTAATTCCCACTATTGAGGTCGATACATAAGACTAAGAAAATTTAGACGGATCCGCCTGATGGGGTTAATGTTTTGGACTAGGCTGAGATTTGGGAGGGGGGGTATCTGATTCCTTAGTAAGAGTACGCAGTAAACTGCGGAGGGGGGTATAGATTCTACACTAGGCCGAACCCCCTGTATGTAGTACGAGTTTGTGTTTGAGATAAGTAGAGATATATTGGACGGCGGAGTACTTCTTTTAATCATAAAGTGCAGGTGAGAATGCATATCTATCTATTTGTCGGGGCATGTATGACGGAGCCCTCTAAATAATGAGAACAACAAAAAGAGACACACAAGATGTGTCACCTTTTGCACCTTTTTGGTTTATGTTAATGATCTGTACACTGTATCTCATATAGTTACAATATTAATATATATACTGTGATACATGTGATCTAAACCATACCCTTATCTGATATATTTTTGTGTACTGTAGGAAAATCATGGCAAAGAACTACGCCGCATTGGCTAACACAATAAAAATTGAAGACATTACATCTAATGAACTAAATAGAGAAATACTATACCGGGTGAAGAATAATAATGAAAGTTTTGACAAGATATTTATTATGGAAGACGCTACAGGTGATGATGATGAGTACATTCCAGATGACGGAGAAGATACGGGGTGGTTGGGGTATTTCATTGGCAACAATAAAAAGTTACAAGAGATACATTTCTACAATACAATTATTGATAATGAATCTTTTTACAAAGAAATGAGCAGAAACAGAACAATCAAAGAGATACATTTCGATGGAAATAGCTCATTGGATGGGGACAAGATTCGCATATTGGTTCCATTCCTCCAAAACAACCACAATCTAATTAGCATTAAACTTAATGACTGTGAATTTGAGGTAGAGGATGCTCGTCAACTCTCATTGGCCATCGGGAGTTGCAACACATCACTAAAGCAAATAGATATTGCAAATAATGAAATGGTGGATGGACAATTGGTTGATATCATTACAGCACTAAGTATGCATCCACAACTAGAAGAGCTTGATTTATCACAAAATGGGACATTTGGCAGAAATGAATGTACGGCATTATCAACTCTTTTACGCTGTACTACTTTCCAGCTACAAAAACTTATTCTATATGATAATAATATTGATGATCTAGGGATGGGGTTGTTACTACCAGCATTGCGTGGACATGCATTACAACAGTTGAACCTTGGTTCTAATCGATCAATTACAATTAAAGGTTGGAAGTTACTTTCGACTCTATTGGAAATGCCCAAATGCAACTTGAAGGAGCTCTACATTCACCACAACAGCATTGGAGATGAGGGGATACAAGTATTTGCAAAGGCACTGACCAACAACTCCACTCTCAAAACCTTGTCTTTGTGGAGCAGTGGCGTTACTGCCGAGGGATGGTCACACTTCTCAAAACTTCTTTGTGATACCTCAAGTATCAACAATACATATTTATCAAATCATACACTGACGTCTTTAGGCTGTAGTGAAAGAGATGATCGTGGCGGTGTCAACGCTTCCCTTGCATCCAACAAAAGAAAAGACAAACAGCAAGTTGCAATAAGAAAGATTCTAGATCATCATTCTCATTTCAACATGGAACCCTTCTTTGAATGGGAGTTCAGTGTATTGCCGATTATGATTGAATGGTTTGCCAAAGCATCTCCTTGTGCATCTGCTGAGTATTATGAAGAGAAGATCAACAGGATGAAACTCTCTGTCATATATGATTTCATCAAGGAATTCCCTATGTTATATATTGAGTCCGTGTCGAGGAAACAAATTGCAGAGTATACTGCTATGGAAGAGCAACTACAAGGGAAAAAGATGATAGAGATTCAACAGCTAAAGGCTCGTGCCTTGAGAAGACTTTGAGTTCTTTTGAGTTGGGGGTAGGCACGTCTAATAGTACACGTCTATTCACACACACTATATCATAATAGCTTGCCTTACAATCTCATTACTCTTATCAAGCTATTCACTTTTAAACACACCCCCGACATAAAAACTTTCTGCTACACTTCCTACCAGGTCTACTCAATGCCAACCCCATCTCTTCTTATTCCAATCACCACTCGAAGAAGAGGAGCTTCCCCAATCATCATCATCCTTACCCGCTTTACTAGCCCACGATCCCCAATCATCGTCATACTTTCCTGCCTTACTACTACCTGCCCAATCATCATCATCATCGTCTGATTCCCATTTGCCAGACTTGCCACTTGCCCAAGTATCGGTTGATTTCCAATCTGCTGATTTACCCCAATCATTCGATGGTTTAGACCAAGATGGAGCATCCCACGATGGCTTACTCTTCCATGATGGCTTCCATGCTGGTTTCCAATCACCACCGCCGCCTCCTCCCCAACTACGAGACTTTGACCATCCATCATCATACCTATAGTTAAGAGAGGAGATAAATGAGTATAGAATGTCAGTCTCAGAAATGAAAGTTGTGCATATGATATGAGTATAGATAGACGTACCATGTAGGTGCCATTGTAGGGCTGTAAATAGTGGACAAAGAAGATACAAAAGTTAGCATTATAGAGAACACGTACCACAGATACATCACACACATACAGCAAAACATTTCAAAACAAATCAATCCAACACTCACAACATGGTAGGAAAAGCCGTAGGATAATCAGTCCACTTATTCGGCTTCGGATGCCATCCTTTCCCCTTATTATTACCATGATGTCCCTTTGGTCGATTATTCCACCAACTTGGCCTTCCTTTATCGTTTGGCCAACTCTGTCCACGTTTCCAATTTGGTGGTCTGTTATTTGGTGGTCTTCCACCAGGGTTGGGACGTGGTCCGGGATTGATGGAGGATGACTTGCGTCCATTGGGACGACGTCGGCCACCGTAGTTGTTTTTACGTCCTCCGTTACGTTGCCCGTTACCGCCTCCTTTACGACCGGAGGATGTTGGTTCCATACCTTCTAGACTCTCCACTACTTCAGCTAGTTCTTCCTCAGCTTGGGCAATGGTTTCTTCTAAGGCGTCAATCTCTTCCTCTTCGGTGATCTCTTCTTCTACTGCCTCATCATTCTTGTTGTTGTTCTTACGACCTCCCCTACCACCACCATTATTACCCCTTCTACCACCGCCGCCTTGGCCTAATCCAGTACCCTTTGTTCTTGCCAAATGATGCTTCTCTCTTTTAGTCAATCCCTCTTCATTAGTAGTTGATATATCAGCAGTGGTATCCTTGATGCGATCAACAGTCTTACCAAATCGATCTAGCTTATTCTCTTCTTTCTTACGTTGATTCCTCTTACTTTCTCCATTATTGTTATTATTATTATTGTTGTTATTCTTACGTTGTGCACGCTTTTGTAGTTCTCTTCCAACAACTTCTTCTGATAGACGACGATTATGCAGAGCTTCGTCATTGCTATCTTCAATTGTAGTATCCCATGCATTGTTATCATTAGTATTGTCTGAATTAATGATAGATGGTTCGACATTACTATCACTTGGTATAGCTGATGAAACTACGAGTAGTGATATTGGTAATAGACGTCTCATCATTTATTTTGTATAATATTTTTTTGAGGATCTTTATATCGGCTAATTATTAGCGGCCACTACTTTAACCACGCCAATCCGCCGCACTACTGTTGCAATGTGATCAATGGAATGCGCTGCAGTTGTTAGGGGAGAGATATGGTCATTAAGCCTTCAAATATTGAGAGAGATATCAACCAACAATTTAGTGAGTAAATGCGCTATTTCAAACTTTATTACAAGAAAATATAGTTAGGACTTATTATGACCTAATTTTGCATATTACTACCTCCGCTAACCCTATGTGTATATATAAACATCAATATGCAACTATATATAAAGCGTCTATCAACTCTCCTCTTGCTATCACCTCGACTTGTCGCGTCACTTGAATTAATAGAAATAGACAAAGATACTTCTTCACAAAAGTATCTTCGAAGGAGTGAGTCGTTACAATACTTGCACAGACAACTACCCGCAGGGCGTAATAACAACAAGAAGGAGAAGAAAAAGAATAGTATATTCAAATGGGTATTCGATTTCAAAGACAATAAGCCAGCCGTAACGGACAATAAAAAGAGTAACAATTATAATAATTTGGAAATAGATGATGAAACTATACCAGTACCAGAGATTACTAATAATACAATCAATGATCACCAAGTAGTTTCAAAAACTATATACATCCTTCGCCACGCTGAGCATAATAGACAATGCAATATAGATAAAACAGAATGCAACGAATGGTTACGACCAAAGGGTATAAGACGTGTGGATAGATTAGTAAATTACATGAAACAGAATGATATTATTAATGACATTACACATGTCTTTGCAACACATTTATCTCGGACATCGTTGACTGTATTACCTATTGCAGAGTTGGCAGATGATGTTAGTGTTACAACATATCCCAAAGATGCAGCGTATTCAGTAGATGTAGTCGAATCAGTCTGCCCAACACTAGCAGCAGTACGAAATACTCCATCGAACTCAACCATCATCATTTCAGGCCATGGAAGAACAATATATCAAATATTAAGTACAGGCGTTAATACTAAATGTAATGGTTTGCCTAGCCATTAGGAGCAAAATAAGGGACCAACACCAAGGCAAAATGTCTTTTTTTCAGAATTATTTCCGAGCCGCGGTCATTGCAAATTGAGTGTAGGGGGGAGGATGCGTCCATCCAATAAGCTCTTTATACACCTCATCTATGTTACAATAATCTAAACTCTCAAATATTCATAGCATAGTATACAGCAAATAACAAAGATAGATATATAATGCCAACAACAGCAGCAACATCACGAAAGAATAGCTGGCGTACATCAGCCTCACGTCGTTCTCGTCAACCTACTCCTTCTTCTTCCACTACTAATGGTATTGATAACAGCACATATAAGTTAAACCCATACAAAAATAACCGTGTAACTACTACTATAAACAATAAGGGAGGAGGAAAGCTGAGAAATAGTGGTGGAAATTCTAATAATCCACAAGTAGTACGGGGTGTGATAATCGATGATGACGATGACGAACTACACAATGATAATAATAAGAATAATTATAGCAAGAAGGAAGATATAAATATATTGAATGATATACTAAACTCAGATGATGATGAATTGGGATTGGATAATATATTATCAAGTATTTCTGATAACAAGTCTATTTCAAATACTACTGATGATGTTAATATTCTATCTTAGATACAAGTAATAATCAAATGATATTTCCAAAAGATGTTGATGGTACATTGCCCGAAGATGATATTGGATTTTCCAATTTGTGGAAAGTTAGTATAGATGCTGAGGGGAGTGTGAAGCTTGATGAACATGTTTTGATATAAAGATCTGCCTGACATAAATCTTTATTGTTTGTATTCAAGTACTTAGAGAATCGAATTCCAGAATAACTAACTCTCTCTTCAATACTTTAAAGTATCTTTTCTTGTCCGCTCACTTTTACTATTTTGATATAATCGATATCAATATATCCAAAAGCACTGACGATCTACATCTACTTTTACATCTTCGGGGCGGCAGTAAAAGCTTGATGATAGGTGATACCTCGACGTCAACAAACCCCAACAAACTCAAAAGTTCAAAGATACTTCTCCAAGAGACAAGAAGTAAGAAGAGATCTACTCTACTTCTCCCCCCTGCACCTAACCATTTTGGAATGTGAGCCGTATGTATAGAAGCAGATGAAATAGTAGAATACCAATAGATCAGTAATAGATTAGATAATCTCAGACGAAAGAGGATTACTGTGTGTAAGAAGAGTGTAAAGGATACCGTCGTTGCAATTTAGAGAAGACATAGAAACGACGACGGCCATCGACCATCAACAAGATAATACTTGAGCCCTTGCCTAACTCCAATGATATGATGGTGATGATAGGATATCACATGTTTCATATGCAAAAGCACATGATATGATGGCATCAATCATCACAATTCTCCTACTCGGCCTCCTAGTCTTACTCTCGCCGTCGACATTTGCTGAAAAGGGTAAAACAAATATTGTTGCAACACCTCATCGTCGTCGTCTCAAATCATTACCATGGATTAGTAAGAAAAGGCAATACTATCAGCAGCATAATACATCTGAGGCTGATCCAAAGTCTCCTCTTCGAACAGATGATACCAACAACAATATACATGCCCCTATGATAGTGTCTGCCAAGAGTGGAAAGGGTAGTAAAACAACAAAGAGTGGCAAAGGATCAAAAAAGCATGGCGAGTATAATAACCATCCATCATCTGCCACCATTAGTATTGTACATTCTAAATCAGCCAAAGTATCAACTAAATCTGTAGCAGCAGGTAAATCGACAAAAGCAAAATCGTCCAAGGCTAAGGTATACAAGCCATATTACTCGTCAGTAGAATCGGATATTAATGTGACTGTGAATGAAGAAGAGAAGGAGGAAGAGGGCGAACAAGAACAATCAACTTTGGTAGTAGATGTTACGCCGGAGATTACTAATAGTACTGACAATATAGAAGATATTAGTAATAACAGCACCAAACAGAAAGAAGTAAAGACTTTGTACATTGTCCGTCATGCCGAACATGAACGAGAATGCAATGATGACAAAACTGAATGTGATGAGTGGTTGAGACCAAAGGGGATTAGACGTGCAGATGAGCTTGCCAATTACATGAAGGAGAATGATATCATTAACAACATTACACATGTCTTTGCATCACATAGACCACGGACATATCTAACTGTATTGCCAGTTGCAGAGATGGCAGGTGTTAATGTTACGATATTTCCCAAAGATGCAGAGTATTCAGTAAATCAAGTTGAATCAGTTTGTCCGACTTTAGATTCGATTAGAGTTGCCCCGATGAACTCAACTATTGTTGTTGCTGGTCATGGAGGTACCATTTACAAACTATTAAGTACTGGATATACTGGGGATGATTATAGATGTGACGGATTAGGGCTTGATACGGGTAACAACCAAACGATATATCCAAAAGATGATGATAGCACACTACCTGAAGATGAGTATTCGAATCTATGGAAAGTTAGTATAGTTGCCGAGGGGAGAGTAAAGCTGGATAAACATGTCTTGATAGATCCGCCAAAGTTAATCAATTGAAGAGTCAAAACAAATGACTGATGCATAAAGCTAAAGTATCTTTGATTATCTCATAGCCCTGACTAACCTCCTCCAACCGCGCCTACTCCCGTCTCAAAGTCTTTTCAATGCACGAGCTTTGCGCTGCCGGATCTCTTCTAGTTCATCGCCTTGCTGTAGCTGCTTTTCCAAAGCACTACACTCCACAACCTCCTTCCTTGCCATGGGCTCAATATACAACATAGGAAACTCTCTAATGAAATCATATGTGACAGAGAGTTTCATCTTTTTGACCTTCTTAGTATCAAAATTAGTTTTAGAACAAGTAGCAGCCTTTTCAAACCAAGTGATCATAAGAGGCAAGACTTTGATCTCCCATTCAAAGAATGATTGCATATCAAAATGAGAATGATTCCGTAATATCTTAATCATTGCAATTTGTTCTTTGGTTCTAAACTTAACCGTACTTCTGTTCAATCTGTTCAATTCAAAGCATGCACTGGCCTCAGTAGATTCATTCATACCCCCTACTTTCTCAAGTGTATGATTTGATAAATAGATATTGTTGAGACTTGAGGTATCACAGAGAAGTTTTTCGAAGGATGCCCATCCGTCATGAGTAATACCATAATTCCTTTTAAGATTCAACTTTTTGAGTGTCGAGTTGCTGCTCAGTGCATTTGCAAATAACTGTGTCACATCATCCCCAATGTTGTTACTTCCCATATCTATAGTTTCAAGCTTGCAACCAGGCATTTCTAATAGAGTTGATAACCTCTTCCATCCTCTAATTGTAATTGACCGATTCCAAGTTAGGTAGAGATATCGTAATCCATGGCCAATTGCCAAAGCATTAGTCAAAGTTTCTAAACCCTCATCATCAATACTATTAGGGTAGCATGATTTGAGATTGAGTGCTTTTAGCTGAGTAGTTGTACAGCTTAAAAGGGATGCCAATGCCGTGCATTCATTTCTACCAATCCTCATACCTGCTAATCGTTCCAATCCAAGCACTTTTAACTGTGGGTACTTACTTAATATAGTAATAAGATCAACCAATTGCCCATCCCCCATATGGCTATTTATAATATCGAAGTGTTTCAGTAATTTGCTGCAATCCCCCATGGCTAATGAAAGTTGACGAATGTTCTTATCCCCTAGCAAACAATCTTCAACCGTGATTCTAGTTAAATTGTGGTTATTTTTCAAGAATGGAGTCATCATAGGAAATATCTTTCCATCTAATGTAATGCAACCATGAAAATGTATCTCCTTGATTGATTTATTGTGGCTTATCTCTTTATAAAAAGATTCATTAACAACTGTAATATAGAAATGTAATCTTAGTAACTTTGTATTTTGACCAATGTAATGTCCTAACCACCACATATCTTTCCCTTCTTTGGGATTATATTCATACTCGTTATCATCTTGGGCATACTCTGACGCATTTATAATATACAGCTCGTCCAGACTTATCTCATTATTTCTCAATTGTTGTAGAATTATTTGGTTTTGTTTGTTAGATGTTATATCCTCAAATTTTATTGTATCATCCAACGCGGCGTAATCGGTAGACATGATTACCTATCATACATCAGAAATATATCAAATAAGGGTATAGTTTAGATCACATGTGTGTATCATACATGCATTGCAATAATACGATAGTATATCATAACATAACTCTTGAGTTCAGAGTTGCAAAAGGTGACACATCTTGTGTCTCTCTTTTTTTATATCTCGGGGTATAAGTAGACGCATCGACCACATACCTCGATACAAACAGATAAATGTACATTCTCACCTCTTTATCTACTCCGCCATCTATATGTCATACTAAAGCACAATACTACTCTTCTCCTATCTATAGGGGGATTCGTCTAAATCTCTCTCTCTATGAATCGACCTCATTAGCGGGAGTTAAGCCAGTTAGTTGCGGTGGTGAAAAGCAAGGGAAGCTAACAATCATGTATGATCTAATATCAATCTAATGCCCTGAACATACGATGTAGCTTTCATATACCTAATGGTTAATGAGGGAACATACATTTACTGTTTTGGGGGTCAAAAAGTTAGAGGATACCTTCGTATTAGTATGTGATATTTGCACCTGTACCCTCGCGCTATGCAGGCATAGTATCTAGTGATAGATACATTTGACATGAATACTTTGTTACTTGCCGATATCTTGTCCTGATGCCTCTATACCTTATGGAGTGCTCGTGGATACTCCAGTGTTTTACTTTAGAGATTTGACTGTATTTCTCTAATGAAATTATCTTACTTAGCTATCGTTCTCTCTCTCTCTCTCTCTTCTCTACACACCACCTTCTACCTACTTCGTTGTCTCCCACATAGTCAATCCTAAACAAAACATATACATTCCTCCATATACCTCAACTAAGCCTTTGCTTCTTGTTGCTGCTGCTATCCCCCTGCTGATCATTATCAGAATTCAAAGGCAAAGGCAAAGGGGGCATCTGATTCATCATACTACTCATAGCACTGCCTCCACCACCGCCTCCTACGATACTACTTGCAGCTGAAGCAAGCCACGACAGTCCATCTTGTGATTGTTGATCCTGTTGACTACTTGGGGACGACGCGGATAATGATGATACTCGACGAGAATGATTTGCTGCCACCGAGGGTGTCAAGTGACTTGCTACTTCTCGGAGTGTCGTATGACCTGACATGATGTTCGATGATACGGACGGCGAACCACCATCATGATGATGGTTACTAAAATGCCTCATCATCTGTTCCTTCATTTCTTCTGGAGACATCATCATGCCCATTTGCTGACCAGTATTAACAACGTCTTGGGGTGACACTCCAGGCAGTGGTGGTAGCGGAGGAGGAGGTAAAGTCCCACCCCGAGAAGCAGATGAGGCAGCACTAGCCTGCTGCATACACATCATCTGTTCTCGAAACAACTCCTCTTGATGTTTCTGCTGAGCTTCCAACTCATACACACGTACACGTAACTTGGCAGCGTTCAATTCTTCCTCGAGTGCCTTCATATTGGCACATAACTTCTCACGGTTAGTTTCAAGTAACTTTATGTCTTGAGTTACTAAACGACGATATCCTGGACCTTGATCTTGACCTTGAGGAGAGTGGGTACGTGATGAACCTTGAAAGGGTGATGACATACCACTGAATTGCCCTTGCATACCTTGTGGACCCATATATGGTACCGGACTTAATTGCTTCATGCTGCTTGAGTTATTCAACATGTTGGACATGCTTTGTACCCAATCCTTGGTAGAAAGTCCTTCACCCATACTAACAGCACCTCCCATTTGTTGTTGCAATAGGTCGGTTGGTGATACCTTCCGTTTAAGGCTGGGGAGGGGTGACACTCCTCCCATCATACCGTGAGGTGCAGAGGTATAACCTTGAGGGACTGCTCCTTGAGGCTGCTGAGGCTGCGGCTGACCAGACATCATCATATTACGATGATGATCCTCGGCAATTTCATTCGTTAATAGATTATACTTTGCCATACGTTGACGGTATAACTCACGTCCTTCATTTGCCAAATCGTTAAACACGGTCTATGGTAGGTATGGATAATATAAGAGGCACAAGATGTGTGATAGAAATAAGTGCATAAGATATGACCATAAAAATTGCAATAACCAACCAGCACATCAAATAACTAATACATACCTTGGCAAACTCATCACAACTTTGCCAACTAC
>Ga0075439_13625_pt1 | contig 16006 bp, 9 predicted proteins | sample MintriSingleCell_FD_74264 | JGI IMG/M metagenome (GOLD analysis project Ga0075439, IMG submission 74264) | Marine eukaryotic communities from Monterey Bay, USA to study complex ecological interactions - Minidiscus trioculatus JGI Plate_4_G5... | ecosystem: Environmental > Aquatic > Marine >... | reverse complement strand
TTTATTCCATGGGTAATATATTGAGTAATTATATGAGAAGGAAGAAGAGTGAGGGGACTGTTAAAGGGCACCCTCAACAGCACAGTAAAGATGAAAGCAAGTCTCGAGATGCAAAGAAGAGAAAAGACTCCACTCCACCGCCAGTAAAAGGCCGCCAGCACATATCTATCCAAACTTACGATTATAATAATACTGATACTGTTGTTTCCGATAATAACTTTCAAGCGAAATTGAGTACATTGTCAATGGAGAAGTTATCAATGGATGCGCCAACAGAAGAAGGAGAAGAGGCAAAGCCTACAGGAGATGCCGCCACCAGTTGCAATGAAGAACCTCAAAAAGAAAATGTACCGCCTTGAAGATGTAGAAAGCATTGTTGTTCATAAAATAAACTGCACATTCACGACCTTTCGTCCATCTACTATCTCTTGGAGTCTATGATAGTCTAGCAAGATAAAAATTAGTCGTCATCTAAAGTTGTAAAGTCCTCTTTCAACAGTACAATACCACATTCTTTGCTGTATTTGTTTCGATGAATGGAAGAGTCGTCTTTCGTATATTCTCATGTTTCAGACACAGGTATTCCAATAACTCACTATGTGTTTTGACTAGCTTCCCGTCAAGCATTCGATTAGGAAACTGACTTTTAAAGACACAACAAGGTACAATAGCAAATGGAACCTTCAACAGATGTTATGTGATGATTTCATATGCATTTTCTGTGCATATGCTGTTGTGTGTTCATACGAGCACATTGCAATCCAATATCCAATAGTTTGCGTTACAACTCGATTTAGATAGCCTTCTAGTACCCCAATAGTGCTCCTCTAACTACCCCAATTAACATTTGTAGAGCAGGATGATACAATATAACATCTTGTGCATATAATGTGTACATTTTGTACTATCAACCCAACATCGTGTCCAATCTATCCCTATACGGCCAATCCAAACCAAAAATGTGATATCATTCGATCAATGTACCCGTAGTTGATTGTTGCATATCATATCTTGGCTTCTCTCCCCGTATTGCCCCGTGTAGAGTTGTTCTTCTACCACAACAAATTTGCGAATAATGAGTGAGGTAGCGCATGTCATCGTTGTAGACTCATCTCGAGCATGGGAGGTATATAAACACCACCCGGCGCTTCAATGATATATACTAATTAAGGGGTATCGCTTAGGTATGTATCAGATGGCTTATATGCCTTCACAAATAGAGCCGACTGATCAGTGCATCATCGTCTCTCACTTTTTTGATGGGCTGATGTAAGCGTAGATATCGTAGCAACTAGGGTAGTTGGCAGTATAAATCTCTTTGCATATTATAGCTGACTATATCGTTATAACATGTCTGCGGTAGTATATTATAAACTTATTTAGTTATGGAGTAGCGGCTGGCTGAATGTAGTACATTGCTTTGTCATGGTTAAAATGAAAAGACTTTGAATTTTTGAGATGAGCTCTGTTCGTACTGTACGGTCCGTACTGTACGTAACATTATGTAGCTACATGAAGCACGAGAATGTTTCTTTCTAGAGCCCTTAACATAATAATTTAGCGATCAAACGTATCAATGGTACTATATGTTTGTACAAAGTGCAAAGCCAGGTTGATGATTTTGATGAATAGGCTTGGATTCGAATGAAATATGATGGTGCATAAGGATGATGATTCAAGGGCGTCACAACATTCTCGTCAACATATTGAAATTGTAAGTATATGTCGTTATATTATTACATATGCATAATATTGTAATATGGAATTATGTTATCGATGTCAATGTTCATGTATTTGTGAATCTACAAACCAAATCTGACAATCCCATTAGGCTACCTTGTCCATACCGGCAGTTGCAGCAAAAGTAGGTATAGAGGAAGGAGACGGTACCAACTTCATATTGGGCGCTCAATCCAACACCATTCATAATATTAACCAACATGATCAACATCAACCATGTATTGAGGGAGTTGTTGATTTAGAATTAGTTAGTCATTTGGTTACAGGAGTTACAAATAGTGAATTTGTTGACTTGCTTCAACATGATGTACAACATCCACAGCATCTAGAAGAGAAGTCTGAAGAAGATCAACATCTTTTGCAGAATAGTAATCTACCTACTTCTTCTGATACTGCATATCTATCATTATCCGCAGATCCATTTGTACATACTCTTGTGGAGGTTCATAATCATAATGAGAAAGAAGGTGCTATCAATGAATCAGAATTTAGTGTTCAGAAATCATTTGTATCCAGGCCTCGTTCTGATACTGAGGTTTCTCGTGAGGCATTCTTATTATCCGTCCCAAAACCAGATGGTGTAGATGCAAGTAACAACCAATACAGCAGTGTCCCTGATAATGATACTTATGTGTTGGCACTTCCAGAGACTAAAGGAGTTGCAGACTCTCTCCAAGCTTCTACTGCCAATAATGATGAAGATGCAATTAACACCAGGCATGTCTTTGACCCTTTACCAACAGATATAACAAATCTTGACCTAAGAGTGTCAATTATATCAGAAGGTTTGCAAGAAGTAGTGCATCTTGACGTTGTTGTCGACCGCCAAGTACCTTTTATCGGTTATGTCATATTGGTTTCTGGCTTGTTCGCCCTCTCTTCAATCGGAGCTGCATTAGACTTGCAACGAGGCGCTACACCAGAGATTAAGATCTTTTGGCGATTGAGTACTACTAGTATTCTGTTTCTCATGTTAGCAGCAAAGACAAACCGAATTAGAAGAGAGGAATTTGATTTTTCATTGAAAGAGTGGCTCGAGCTTTCGTTTGCTTCGGCGAACTATGCCTTGATGAATACCACATTTGCAGTTTCATTAGAGATGACTAGCCTCATCAATGCGTTCATCCTTTCAAATATGGCTTCGCTCATAATGATTGGTTGGAAGTTTATGACTGGAGTAGAGGTACTATGTTTTGAGGGTGTTGGTGCTCTGATTGGATTTGTCGGTGCCCTAGTATGTGCTGCTGGCAGTGACGGTGAAGGTACAAATGAAGACACGAGCAGCCGTGAATATTTTGGAGATATCCTTGCTTTCTCTGCTAGTATAGGTGTGGCTATTTATCTCACTATTGCAAAGCGACTGCGTACAAAGATCGATTTAGTACTGTTTATGTTCTTGGTGTTCTCTCTATCAAGTGTATTCTTGCTTATATATATTACGGTCTGCTCTGGGCAACAGTATGAGTTTTCTTTTGACCCTTCGATTGGCTTATTTGGGTGGTTGAACCTGAGAGGAGATAGGCTTCCTCTAGAGCTATATGTTGCTATCATTTGCAATGGAGTTGGCACCATGGGCTACATTGCTATTCTAAAATACTTCGACGCGGTTGTTGTGTCCATGGTTATGCTATGTGAACCAATAGTTGCAACGTTTATAGGAATGGTAGTAGGCGTCTCGGGTTTTCCTTCTATTCCAACTTGGATTGGTAATGCAATTATTATCATTGGAAGTACCATGGTAATAAGAACTGGCTCGAAGAAGTCTGAAATGATAGATGCAACTAATGCCCTTCAGCACTTTGAGGAAGATGAGTTGAATAGGTCTGTGAAGAAGATACATAATATGCAAAGTCCGAAACTCATGAGATCTCCTCTTATTGTAAACAAACAAGATGTGGAAGATGTTGAATTTGAAAGTGTTGGTAAAAAGACGAGAACAACTAGAGGATCAGGGTCAAGAGTTGTTTGGTCTTCGATAAAGTGTAGATAGAGTATTGATCGATTGTGCATTAGTTAGAGTTATGTGTCCTTAACTTCTTGTCTTCAATTAGAGGGAGCTCGTCGGGTGCCTTCTGCCTTCTCATCATTTGCATCTACTTTTGATTCTGCTGCACTTCTTACTCTTCCAATCTTTGACTTCAACCTTTGTAACTTGTCTTTTAGTTTCCCTGCTTTCTCTTTGAGTTTGTCTCGAATCTTGTGAATTGGTCTCTTTTCTTCTTCCCCAGTCAGTTCTCTCTTAATACATTCTGTTCCTCGTCGTACCAATATATTGAGCAATGAACCAAGAACAAATGCCCACAGCGTACAAGAGAGTGATATCACATTGAACGGCATGCTCATATCAGGGACAGGTGGCAGTATTAGCAATGATGATGAGTATAATGTAGTTGATGGCGAGATTGGCAGTGATGATTTGGTTTCATCAGATGACAATGGTGTAAATGTAGCACGAGAAGGATATGTATCAACGCCTCGATTGGCATCAGCTGGGAACTTTTGAAATGGCAGATAGGCTTCATCAAAGTCCACCATCATCCACAGTGAAGAATCGGGTTGTAATGAGGTAGTACGTTCCAATAGTATCGTTCCATCAGAATGAAGAGTGATTCTGTGATCCTGTAGTTCTGATAGAATAATTTGTTTGCTGCAAACAAGTCCACATTTGTCAGAGCTTGCTTTGTCATTACTATTGGAGGGGTCAGTTTCATTACATTCACAGTGTACATCTGAATGTGATGAAGGAACAAATAGAGTATCATGCGCAATGTATGCATCCTAGGCTTAACAAGAGTTCCCGGTAGAACATCAAGACTTTTGACTTTGACCAGTTTTGAATCTGTAGATACTTTATCTGATTGGCCATATCGTACAACAGATATCAGAGTACCACTGGATGCAATGCCTAATGGTCTTTGTACTGTTCGGGAGATTCCATATAACGACGACTGTGTTGTAGCTATTTTCTCATTGTCATATGATAGTTGTACCCAAGGAGCAGTCAGATCAATATATCCATTATTCGATGTGAGCACATTGAATTCCATTTTCCCCTTAACTTGTGCATCAACTTTAAAGTCCTCGTTTGCAAAGTTAGCACCACATCCATTTGGTAAATAGAGCAATATCCTACTTGAATCAGACAATGGACAGGGATGCCATTCTTTTCTACTACCATTCTCAACAGTTGAAGGGGATTGTTTCAGTGTGTTATGACCTAATAAAATATCCCCGAGTGATAAATTGATTGTATTCCTTTGATTTTGATTAGCTGAATGTGGTATTGCCAATCGGTAAGAGGTTCCTCGAGTTACATTTACAGAGCATTCCTCCTCTCCATTAGACGATGAAACAAAGCATGAAGGAGATACCTGCATATCGATCCAAACTGAGTGTCGTTTGTTGCTTCCCAAACTACTGCTAGTTGATTCCCAAGGTGCAGCATCAAGTGAAGATCCCAGTAATATATCAGATAATGCTGAAGATTGAGAAGATGGGAATAATGCATCAAACAATCCCCAACTCTTGTCATTAAGTGAGTGACAAGCACCATTATTTGTAGCAGAACCCCAGCCACCACTTAGCAAGAAAGATTTTATCCCAGGATTGCAAAATGTAGCAGCATCAGCTGCCAAAAATGATTCAACATTAACAGATTGTATTTCATCACCTTCTTGTTGTTTCTCAGTAATTGGAGAATGCACAATTGTAGAATGACCATGCTTGCGCACTCGTATCGAATCAAGGGGAGCACCGCAGGGTGGAAAGAGTGTATTATCAAGTAAATATCGTAATAGTGATGCATATTGGTTTTGATACTGTACTTTGATATCCTCATGATTATTGCTGTTATTGCTGTCTGTTGCAAATGTTGCATGTATAGAAGTACCAGATGGACCACTTGAGCGTTCCTTTTGTTGCAATTGTTGTTCATCATTATACTGTTTACCTGAACTACTAGTAGTGGCCGCGTCTCCTATACGGATTAACAATCGTTGTAGTGGATATTGAGAGAGTAAAGCTAGAACTTGTCTCGAGAAAGGGGTACCATTGGTAAGTACACTGCTTTTAATATCCCATGAATTATTGATACTACTTTGATGAAATATTGGTGTGGAAGAGTGGAGGGTAGATGTAGACTCGAGGGAGATATGTGCATTTAAGTTATTATTAGATGAAGAAGATGTGGCTGTTTCATGATGTGAATAACTATAGCCACTATTTGAAGAAGAACTATCTTGGCAGCTCATAATTGTCTTTTATTTGATTTGTAGGGGATATATCAACACTAACAACAAACCTTTCTACCTTCAACCCGCCTCATCTCAAACTCTCAAAACTCAAAACTCAAAACTTTGAGATTTGAAATCTTTACAACATGCGGTATCCTACCATCCTGCTACCTCTGCTGGTTGCTATACGCTAATGCCTTGAAAGTATAGGATCTTCCTCTCTTACACCTTTTCTATCTGGTTGATACGGGAATTTATCATTCAATGTATATTGACAGCATATTGAAAAGGATACCCTAACTATTAATGTTGGCCCTGTAAACTTTGTCATTTGGGGTTTGTTTTGTCATTGTTAATTATGGTAGGGTAAGAGGGTAACCCGCATGATTGGAAGCCCTCCTGTTAAGTGATACTGGGATTATTAAGTAGCTGAGTGTAGGCTAGGAGTTGTCTCGGAGCTACAGTAGAACAAATAATATACATTTTGGACGTATTTAGTACGATAGCTGGTATAAGTATTAGAGTTCGGAGGTACGATATTATATCTTAGTTAATCCACATCATGTCAATGAAAGCAATAGACCTTTGCAATACTGATGACAGTGATAATGATGGTGATCAGTTGAGCAATATAAAACAACAAAAGAAACGCAATGTACAACGTTTAAAACGTGGTAGTGATGATGATGAGTCTATTATTTCAATTAGTAGTACAGAAGAGGATAAAAAGATAGCGGCATCCTACAAGGATGATAATAAGAAATCAGCAGTTAAAAACAAACCATTACATAGGAAACGAAGACCACCTAAACGTTTGAGGGATGTCATCTTAAAGAAGGCACCACAATTAAAATGTGAGCGATCTAAATCCTCATCATCTTTGGAGGTCAATAAGAAGAACAAGAGGTCAATCCATCAAGTGTATTCAGAAGATGAGGGAGACAAAGTAGCAAATATGAAAAGAAGGGCAAGGGATACTTGCTATACCGATGTAGAATACACTTCAAAGCCAATGAGACAAGCAACATCTATAAGGGAGAAAGCAATAATGGCGGTAGCAAAGCAAAATATCAAAGTTAATGATAAGAAACTGTGCTCATCTGCATACGAAGAAAAATGGGATGAATGGTGGTACGATGACAAAGAAGAACAACTACCAACTACTACCAACAATCAAAGTCAAGGTGGTTTGTCTATACCTGTTTCCCTTGTATCATTTGATACTTTAGATGATCAGAGTGCCACTTCTGAGGTGACAATTGATATTACAGCATCTTCGTCAGAGGCTGCTATAGATTTAACTATTGATGATGATAGTAGTGATGAGGAAAGTAGTGGATCATCTTCGGTTCCTGAAGAAGTAATTCCTCAACATAAATGTCGATGTGTAGATCACCATCAACATATTGTTAATCTGTTGAACGATTGGAAAGAAGGACAAGACTTAGAAGCTGAGTTTTGCATTGACTTTATCGGTAGTTTCAAGCAACTTCTACAGGGAATTGAAGATGACTGTAATCATGGAAGAAGTATATTCTTTCATGAAAATTGTGAATTGAACAAATCACCTAATCCTCTACTCACTGTGGTAAAGCTGATACAGTTGTTTGAGAAGATTTGTGACATTGCCATGCACATTTCACAATTCACACAAGAAACTCAATCCTCACTGTTGCGACTCTTATTCAAACCTTGGAGAAACTCATCACCAAACGAATGTGGTGTTATTGTTCAAGTGCTCTACATTTCCAGTTTTGATATGATCAATTCAAGAGATAATGTAGATAATTTACATCAACTTGTTGGAGCTACCTTCGGCCTTCAACTTTTGAATTCAATGGCGAGAAACACATATAGACACTGTGCAGCTATTGCTCGAAATCGGTCAGATGCTAGCTTTGAGTTTCTAGAACAACCCTTGCAATCTTATGATAAATGTATTAAGCGTGACTGTGAAGGGAAGAAACACTGTCGAAAGATTACATGCACAACATGTGGGTTAAAGTTTCACAAGGGATGCATACCAGAAAATACACAAATACAGCAAGAAGACAGTACAAAGTGCTGTCCAACGTGCCAGGCATCAACAAAGTTATCGAAAGCCGCCGAGGCTAATAAGCTTGCGGATATCTACTCATTGGTAGTTCAGAAAGGAGCATCACCATTTCAGTCCACTGCTGAGAATTTTAAAACGGCACTTCATATTGCCATTCAAACAGACAACTATGAGTTATTGTCAATGCTGTTATATGGAGCATATATTTTACTTAATTGTGATGATAGTTTAAGTGATTGGGAGTTACCAAGCATAGCCTGGCCAAGGCTTGAATTCGGTAAGAAAGCACTCACTCCTTTTGAGATTGGAATTGAAAGCATCATCACAAATATGAATTCTCGTCCACCAGTAGAGACTCTTTTATTACTATGCAATAGGGGTGCACATGAGCGCCCGAAGGATATACAAAATGCATTGGAAATACGACAAAAGATGTTGATGACAATGAAAGGTATTGATAGTATCACTACATTACAAAGAAGTGACATCTCTTCAGGTCTTGAGCCAGATGCAATTCCTGTTATTGGGGATGGTGTTCCTTCCTTTATGTATGTTGCAAAGAATATAGAGACTAGACACGTTGCAATTAATTGGTTTGAGTGTAGAGAAGGCAAGTCAAGGCAGCTTTTGTCATTTAAAGGACAATGTTGTCCATCATCACTCAAGCTTTTACATCAACGGCAGAAAGTTAGGGCGAACTGGCAAACACATTGCAATTATTTATGTGAGAGCAGAGAGAGCAATGTCAAATGTAAGTGTCAGAGAGCTGAAGATGGAGTCCACACTGGACTTGAAGTATTTAAAACATCTAACAGAGGCTATGGTGTGAGGACAGCACAAGGGGTAACAATCAGGAAACATGAAATTGTATGCCATTATGCTGGAGAGATAATCTCTGCGACAGAGGCAAAGAAGCGTGATGAAAAGTATTCGAAAGAAGGGATTATCGGCTCGTATATCTTGGACTGTGATGAAAAGGGAGAGTACTGTATTGATGCAACAAATTACCAGTCTCTTGCTGCTCTGGTCAATCACTCGTGTGGAGGTACAAACTGCGAATTGGTTAGAATACATGGTTCTCACCTAGATGATCGATTCCCTACTCTTGTTTTGAAGGCGAAAGAAGATATTGGAGAGTTGACGGAGCTTAATTTTAACTATACTAAAGGGAATCAAGGAGGAGACAAGCCAACAGGTCATTGTTCAGAGTGCAATGAGACACACTGCTTATGCCAGTACTGTTGTGAAATTGCTCATAAAAACATGAAGTCTTGACCGACTGAGTCTGTGGCAGGGTTATTGCTAAGTTTGTAATAACTTTAGCTGAAATGGTATGTTTATGATCAAGTTCGTCGACCTTTAACACTAGAATATACTATGTACTCTAGTTATTCAGTGGCCAGCTCATAGGTTGTCGTCTTGAAGTTTGGACCACCCTCTTTTAACTCTTGCAGAGTAAGCAGTGCTTTCTTAGAAATCAAACCTCCGAGTATATTGGCATTACTCTCAAGCAGAGCAACAACAATTTTATACTTTGATTTCTTCCCCTCGATAGTAGATTCAAGGTTCTGGTTTAATAGAAGTTCAATAAAGCTCCCTTGCAAAAGTAGCAGCCTTACAATATTACCCCGCATTACAAGTGCTCGTAGTAAATCATACGCGCCTAGTCTTTCCTCAACAAATGACGATTGGGCAGAGTCGAGAATCAATTCCGCTGAGTCGATACCGTTGTTTGCATCTCCCAGCTGTTGATATAGCTGCAACACATTACTATCGCTGGGTCGGGATACGATATTGTTTGACTCCAACACCTCTTTCCAAAGTGAAGGTTCAACAACTTGAGATAGTGAGCTGAGTACTGTACTCTTCAACTTAGGTTGCGATACTCTATGCAGAGATAGCCACCCATGAACAAGAGTGGTATCATTGAGTATATTATTTAACATATCATCGTCGGTGGCAGTACAGCAGCATCCAACTAATGAAGATATACAATAAACGTAAGACAATCGTTCTAGCTCGCCTTGTGGATGGAAGTTTTGTAACGTCTTCTGAAAGCCGGTCAATAACAAATGAAATTTTCCTTGTGTTGTCTCATTGATGGATGAAGATGATAGAACACCAACTCTACATAATTCAGTGAGTAATCGCAAAGAAGCACCTCCATTGATTGGATCGACAGCCAAACATAACAAACCCTGATGAAGAGTATCATTGCCCAGTAAAAAGTCTGCCCTTATCTTATTCATTGGATATGCTGCGCTGTGAATAGCAAGATGTTCCAAAAGATCAAGAGCTGAGATTTGAAGCAATGGATCATTATTTTGATGGTCAAGTGCAATTTGTAAGAGTTTATCCATAATACCAATAGACAATGATAAACCCATTTCAATTTCTCCCAATAAACAAATGTCAATCATTAGTGACGAAATACGAATTTGAGATGTTGATGCTTCACGTTGATTATCTTGCTTTTTGAGATGATACCAGATTGTATCAATCGTTGTTAGTACCCGCTTTGACACTTCATTGCAATTGTTGTTATTGGCGTCGTACTTGCACAATTCAAGTAATGAAGCTTGTCCATCAGTACTCACACTGACCTTCTCATCACTACCAATTAGTAATTTGGATAATGCCAATATTAGAGCATCACAGACTGCCTTATTGTTTTGTTCATCTATATCTGACATTTGATTGAAGGTAGTAGATATTGATTGACGAACACTGGATGCAGTTGCAGCCATGTAATCTGCGGGTTTGTTTTCAACTAGATATGTAAGTATGGAGAGTGCACCATCTCCCCTTATATCATTATTATCAGGTCCAGATGACCATAGACGGGGCAGTAAATAACTAATCACTTCACTAGGTCCACCCAACTTTTCTTCCAGTAAATTGATGTTTGTTGTAACATTATTTGATGTATTATCAGCAGAAGATATTGATTCACTTAGTGAAAGAAATATCTTTATCACTTGCTCATCATCTTTTAACTCAGTGATTGATACCATAATGCTTCAAATCTTTGATAAGTATGTCGCCGACAAGAAAACAAAAATTATTATCATACATACGCTGCTCAATTATTATGGTTTAGTGCAATACAATATAATACCCAAACAACAATTCAAGTAACACTACAGGATATACCCAAACAACAATTCAAGTAATATCAAGTTTATCGTCGATAATCGATATCTATCGAAGGATGTCCTTGTCTAAATTAGGTATCGTATGTTATTAATTGATATGTACATAGTGTGTAAAAGTTGTTTTTTATGAGAGTGTAAATGGCAAGTGAGATAGGTAATGAAATGAACACCGACCCTCGTAAATGACTGAAGAGGGGAGATATTTATATATTGTAGTCACATAACACATACAGAGAGGATAATATGAGAATAATACAATACGATATATAGCGATTAGAGATTTATTATGTATGGTAGCATAATTATAGCATCATCTAATAACATGAGCACATTAAAGAAGAAAGGATCAATGTCAATTGCAAGTGGTGTTGTAAACCTAAGCAATACAATCATTGGAGCAGGTATGCTGGGTTTGCCTGGCGCATTTCAAGGTACGGGTTGGCTCTCGGGTCTTATACTACTTCTTCTGTCGGCAATTTTTAGTGCACATGGACTGATTTTGTTATCACAGGCCGCATGTATTACAGAACGTCCGTGCTCTTTCTACACGGTTGCAATGGCGTCTGTACCAAGATATACTATATTGATAGATCTTGCAGTTGCATTGAAATGTTTCGGAGTTGCTACAGGTATGTTTAGATGATTATGCATTATTCTTCAGTATACATTACTGCATATATCCAAAACAACATATAATCTTCACTTCTTAGGTTATCTAATAACAATATCGGATAGTATGGTTAATGCACTTGATCATATATTGTTAACAGGAGATAATACAAAGGATGATAGATGGATAATATCTCTTTTACTCTCGAGACCATTTTGGGTTGTAGGAGCTTTACTTTTGGTGTTACCATTCTCCTTCTACCGGACACTCGACGAACTCAAGAAGGCAAGCTCATTGGCACTCGTATTTGTATTCTTACTTGTTGGCATGATCATTGCCTATGCAAATGACGTAGCTGATCCTTGTGCTGGATATGACGACAGTGATGAAACAACATGTAGAGGTGAAATCGAATCTTACACAAATTTTGCATTGACAGTGTCAAGGGTGCCAATATTTGTCTTTGCATTTACTTGTCAACAAAATATCTTCCCAATAGTGAACGAGATTGAATTATTAAGTCAAAGACGTGTAAATAACGTAATCTGTTGTTCTATTGGATTTGCATTGGTCACATTTGCTATAGTTGCTTTGGAAGGGTATTCAACATATGGCTCGTTTGTTCGTGGAGATATTCTACTGAACTACCCTGAAAACAAACAAGTGACGTTTCTGCGGATATGCATTGCATTTATGTTAGCTCTACATTATCCACTTCAACTCGATCCATCGCGACGGTGCATAACTTCATTAGTGAAAGTGATAATAAAATGGTGGACACGACATCAACAATCTACAGAGGATGAAATAGAAATGGAGCAAGATCAAGATGAAGTGATACATCATGATAAAAAAGGATCAAAAGAAGAATCTATATACTATGAGATGACCCAGAGTCCTGTCAAAGAAGAACAAGTTGATGGAGACAAAGAGGACAAACTCTTTTATGGTATAACTTCAGTGTTCCTTTTATTATCATTCATGCTGGCAATGGCCGTTGATGATCTAGGAATCGTGTTAGCTCTGGTAGGTGCTACAGGCTCGACACTAGTATCTTATGTACTCCCTGGGCTCATATATATCAAGATCTATCCTCATAACGATACATCGAAGATTCTGGCATATATACAACTTTTACTGGGAATAGTTATCATACCTCTAGCACTATATTTCATTGTAACAAATAGAGAAGTGAATCATTGAATCGATAGTCTCTATTTGTATCATAATCCTGCCAGGAGGACATCGGCCCGACCATTGGAAACCCCCTTACTCACTCTCGCTCCTCTATCTATCTAGTCCCCTCCTTATTGTACATCAGTATTTACTCGTGTACTCATGCCTGGGCTGCAGTGGGCTATCGTAGTCTTACATATCGTACCAAGGACATCACATCGTACCCCTTCAAGGCAGGAGGAGTGTCACAGTTCGAACACGTGGAACGACTGCTAGCTACAATATCCTGAGAATCATCTTCAATCTCCCCTCATAGGTACATGTCATCCTAAATCTACCTAGTTGGCTCTTTGACATATGAATATAATATTTCCAAAGGCCTACATGTGCATGCTGCTAGAGTTGACAGTATGAATATAAAATCTTTTCTATTATGTATGGCAATAATAAAATGTCAATGTTGTTCTTCGTTTGCATTTCAAATAAGCAATGAGGCTCGATGCAAAACAAGTAGTAGACAGACACAAATCTATAGCAATGCAAAAGAATCAATAATGACAATAAACTTCGTTGGAGAGACTATAATAACATCAAAGGTGGTAGCCATAGACGACGACAAATCTTTATTAGAGTTCTTCTCCTTACCATCGTCACCTCTGCTAATACTTCGGGGATCTAAGAATAACAAAGTTGTTGAAATTGAAATGATAGATGACGAACTACTGACTCAATATAAAGAAAGCTGTGAAAGGACTGGTGCATTACCTCCTTCTGACGATGATAGACTCTTTGAGGTGACAACAAGTGGAGTGAATTTTCCCGGGATGGAAGTACTGAGTTTAGTAACTATTGGATGTAAGGTTGCAATTGATGATGACTTCCCTAAATATGAACTTGTACTTGTCCGTGATACCACATTTGCAAGAGGAAATCGGCTATTTGTTTGGTTCTTCAATAAGGTTACTGGTAAAGACAAAGATGAGACAACTAGTCAAACAACTTTCTCACTAAATCGAATCAGCGTTGTACCAGAGCAAAGTGGTGTAGCATTTGAGGCGAATGCAAGTCTAAATTTACTGATAAAGTTTCCTTCATTGCTGATGAAAGCAATCCCTGGTGCATCAAAGGAAAAAATTGAGAAGACTGGAGGTAAGAAGTTGTGTTTCATGTGTTTAGTTGTGCATACTCTCTATGTACTCATATCTTATGTAACTACTTCTTACTACAGGAGAAAGCCTGAAGAAAACATTAGAGGATGATCTCCCCACTGCTTTAGAGCTATTTAGACAGGAATACATTAATTGGTTGTCTTCATAAGAACTATTTTAATATATGACCTCTAATACAAACATTGTTCTACACATAACTCTGAGTACGCTATGTCAGTTTTTGTCTCTGTTTCTGACAAGTAGTTGAGGATCTATCGTGACCTTTCCTTCTTTATTTGTATGATAGCTTTAGCTTATATATCCTCTTCTGTAGATAGGTCGAAGGTCCTTATATCACAAACCTTTTGTCAGCGAGGTAGGAGCCAGCTAGTGAATAAAATAAACGTTTCAGTTATGTACCACAAAGCGCAGCAGTAAGGTAGCGGCTGAAGCAGAAGTAAGCACCAAGCAAACGCAGCAATAATATTAATCTATAGAAATGTATTAAACAACTTATTGGCGACTAATACAATATGGAAGTTGGGGGGCAGTCTAATTCTAGAGGTAATACAAACACTCAAGCTAACAATAACAATTCTACTTCTACAAGAAATAATGATACAATACGACCTGCCCCGAGTTCAACTGGGGGTGGCGGCACAACTAATACAGGCACTGCATCATCGACGGCAACAATGGTAATAACACAACAACAAAATACGCAGCAGCAAACAACAATAGAGAATGAAGTACTAAGACTAACTCTCCGGCCAAGATCACATGTAACTTGGGATTCTGGTGTTGTTAATAATGAAGGTATGGGTAGAAAGTCAAGTAAACGATGTTGTATATTTCATAAACCACGAGAATTTGGTGAATCGTCTACTGAATCTTCAGAAGATGATGATGAAGATGGTAGTACATCATCGTCATCGTCATCGTCTGGCGGTGGAGGTAGTGGAAAGGCACAACGCCCTGCAGCACGTAAAAAGAATAGCAAGAAGAAGGCTGGTGGTATTGATAATGGTAAGCCAAAAGTACCAGATTACCAACGATTTCATGCATGATAATATTACTGTCATATATAGAAGTGTATTTCTAGTAGTTGTGAGAGATTAGTGGGTTGATACTTTGGATTAGTATAAAGCGCAAATTTTTGTATCAACATGAATTATTAAACTTCTGGTATATGACAACCTTGTTGTGGGGATGATGTGACCAAAACAATACAAACTGATTGGTTTCAATGTACCTCCTTTTATATGACCCAACATGAATATGAAAAGAGAGAGAGTACATTAGTATCTAAGATTAATTAGTACTTATTAATCTTAAAGACAGTCAACAAAAGAATTATTAAAATTGACATTTGACCACAAGAGTTGTGCAAATTTAAACTTTCTTTTCAATTTCAATCAGTTATGTGCCCTCACGAGGACATCTTTGCACCTACCTTGTCTGAAAGACCGTCTTCTCATCCATCATTGGGGCCAAGTATATTTTAAAAACGATGTTCTTATCCCAACAGACACTCTTCAATGAATGTCTTAACTATCCAAATGGTGCATATGCTTCAATGCACATTTCCAAGTCCTTATCTATATATGGGATGGCTTGCCAAACCACCACTATACTAGCACCTACATGATGGCATACCACCACTTGAAGCCCACACGTTCTCCGAAAGCCTGTGGGAAAACAAAACTTTGACCCACCTGAGGGAAGAAAAACGCCAATGCCTGCAGCAGTAAAAGTATGGTGGAGGGCCCTACAAAGGTGCTGAGAGTGTTCAGGGCCTTGTTATATACATATACAATGCCAAACCACCACTATACTAGCACCTACATGTTGGCATACCACCACTTGAAGCCCACACGTTCTCCGAAAGC
>Ga0075439_12537_pt1 | contig 16026 bp, 13 predicted proteins | sample MintriSingleCell_FD_74264 | JGI IMG/M metagenome (GOLD analysis project Ga0075439, IMG submission 74264) | Marine eukaryotic communities from Monterey Bay, USA to study complex ecological interactions - Minidiscus trioculatus JGI Plate_4_G5... | ecosystem: Environmental > Aquatic > Marine >... | reverse complement strand
ACCTATGGGTGCAAGATATTCTTATTCAGTTAGCCGATACCAACTAAGTATCTACTATTTCCCTTCAACCATGACAGACCCCAAAACAATACATATAATTCAGATATTTAGTGCTTCTTCAATTGTATTCAATATCAATCGAGTAAGCTATAAAGAAGTGCATTTCATTTCAAGTGAGCTAACACAAGCTGCATAACAACCAGCTGCCGAGCTTAACCAAGAATGCCAAGCCCCTCAGAGAGTTTCTTCTTTAGTTCATCATTCTCCTTGCGTAGAGTGTCAATCTCGTTTCGCAGTTCTTCTTTCTCTTCGGCATATCTTGTCTTTTGTGCTTCATTCTCATCACACAACCCTGCGATTTCATTACCTAGCTCCTCATTTCTAGCTCGAAGCTTTGGGTAGAAAACACCAAGACATGCCTCGCAGTCTTCGTTCTCAGGTGAAACACATCCAAAGCAAATTGGTTCTCCGTAACAATGTTCACATTGTTTAGCAGCATCAACATCATCCCTTTCTGCACATACTGAACAAAATGTTGAGTTACATACACGACACGTTTGAAAGTATTCGCATTCATCACATATGTTAATTTTGCAATGTCCACATGTTTGGATGGGATATCCATCGTTTCCATTACAACCATCACACACACTTTTGAAGCAAGTGAAGCAAGATCGTAGATTTTCACCCCCACATTCACTTTTACTGATTATCGATTCGTTGAACTTTACCAAGAAATTATTTAGTGGCTGTTCGTTGCGAGCTTTTACTGACTTCCACGAATGAGGCAACACAATGTCACGCAGAGAATTCCCATCGGTATCAACGATACTATTTAGAATGGGTACAACTATTGAAGAAGATAATTTCCCATTATTCCTCCCAAACTGAATCTTTTTCAACACTTTGGATTCGCATAAAGGTTCCAATGCATTACCTACGATATCTTTACAATCAGCTAATCGTAATGATTTGAGCTTGTTCTTAGCATCAATACATACTAATACCGCACCAATATCATCCTCGGATAATTTATCAACCAAGTTGTCAATCTTAATATCTAGAAAGCACAGTGTGGACCAGTTTGAGGTTCCATAGTATTTGTCAAGAGATCCTTCTCCACAGAATTATAATCTTTACCTCCCTTATTTTTAGATGGGATGAGTGAAGGTACAGTTGACGTAATAATAGCTTTACTTGCCTCACTCAGTTTACCCTTCCAATTTGAAATACGAAACGATTTACTAGGTGCAGTTAATGCCACCGCAAAAAGAGCTCTACTAGACTTTGGTAAATAGTCCGCAATGGCAGTCAAATGATCATGGGGCATATTAGCAATGCATAATGTACTATTATCATTATTATCAGGAGAGGATGTCGTCTTTCTGCGTTTACTTGAGGAAGGAGTTGTAGTGTTATCCATGTTGAGTTGTATTGAAATTGAGAGAGCTTATTTTTTTTCCTATACAATCTTGGTATTGTTAGTTTGTTGTACTACTTCTTATATAATATAATAAGAACGCAATCGTATCGGCGGTATATAATATGCTGGAAGTAACGTTTATAATGATGCCAATACTAAACAAGCCACGATATTGTCCCTCCTCTCGATAATAATCAACTCAACTTCGATAAGGTAGTTGGTGGGCTTGCTTTACGGGCTACGGGTAGGCTTGTGGGTTTAGTGCGCATTTTCAGAGGCTACCGTGCGCGCAGCGCACGTGCGCCGCACATATGGGTACAAATACGGATATTTATACCCAAATATGCCCATATTTACCTATTTATACCCTATATTCGGGTACTTTATGGCGCTCGAAGATCCTGCTAAATTGGGCTTGACTTTAGACTTCCGTGTTTTTTTGCATTTTGCGGAACAATTGAAGGGGTTGTTGAGTTATGAGATAGCCGGGACAGTGCTATATGTTTAGTATAGCAATATAAAAAGAATAGTTCCTTACTACAACAATTTCATTGTTATCGGTAGAGCAGCCGATACAACAAAGACGAAAAACAATAGCATTCGTTCCAAACTCCAGAATTAATAATTAGTGACGACAATAATAGTTTTCCCTACTCTTCTTTAGTACTAACGAACAATCAATAATTTATTGATAATAGTCATTAGATTTATTGGCATTTCTTCTTTTTGGGGGCACCGCTACGGGTAGACAAAAAGAAGGTGGCACTAATATTATTTATCTGCATACTGCTATTTAGATTTTTAGGTTACTTCACCTACTACAAATAATAGGTGATAAATAACAACAATATGGTCGTGTTAGAAGCAGCGGCAATAACAGCTGGAGGTGTAGCAGCATATAAAGGTGGAAAGGCAGCAACAATGGCCACTGCCAAGAGTATAAAAACCAAATTAAAGTTAGGAAAACAAGAAAATGAGAGGAAGGAGACTTTTACTTCACGAAAAACAGAGAGGAAGGAACGGTTTTCAAAAGTTAATGAATATAGAAATTCATTGAAGAATGTTAACAATAGTAGAGAAGGTGGTGGCGGAGTACCAGTGCCTAGTTTTAATTGGAAATCAGATAAATCAAAGAATAGTAGTTCTGCATCTTCTTTCTCCTCCACCAATAGAGGAGCAAACTCTTCAACTTATTCAAAATCTGGAAGTAGTAGAAGTAATAGTAGTAACTGGTGGGATAAGAAGTAAAATTTTCAATTTCTAATTAGCTGGATTGATCATTGATCTTTGAAGATTACAGAGGGGCATAAAGTTTTCTTCTAACAATTACTTCAAAAGCAATGTGAATAATACTTGCTGATGGAAGGTAACCACATGAAAGGTTGCTACATTAAACATGAAAAAGGAGAAAAAGTTATGCACTGCTATGGCTACACACAATTGTGAAATAGTAATGTAAAGAACAACTCAAAACAAATAAACTAATCTTGATGAGTATGATGTTCTACCTGTTGTTATCAAACTCTAATTTAAGACTTGCGTTGTAAGTGTTTGTACAAGCTTGCTGACAGTATACTTTGACATTTTGTATACAAACAATGTAAAAGCAAAAGAGTGATAAATTTAACTGCTTCTTAAGGTCAAAGTCTCATGTATAACTCCATCGGCAGTGAGCCTACACCGCTTCCACGCACAATAGAGACCCTTTGGTACCAATAGACAACTTTGATAACCGTTGATCACCTCCTGCACCCCAACAAGGCCGACTTCTATGACCTTCAACAACTCGAGTTTCCCTCAAAATTTGCAAGTCGATGTCTTTGAACGTCAAAGTCTCATGTATAACTCCATCGGCAGTGAGCCTATACCACTTCCGCACGAATAGAGACCCTTTGGTACCAATAGACAACTGCGATAACCGTTGATCACCTCATATAGGACCTCACAATGTAGAGTATCCAGATGCCAATCTTTTTTTCTTAATTTATTGTTTTACTTATCATTCTAACTCCTGTTCATTGAATGTATAAATGAAACCATTGCTGAACTGTGGTAGGTTCATACATAGCACTGGCATTGCTCTCATTTGACGAAATGGATTAATTGAAAGACTATTTGTTGATTTCCATCCTCCCAGGCTTGCACAATTCATTCCACTGTGCTCATTATAATCTGTAAATACACCCACTATACTTTCATTATGTTGCAGGTATTGAACTACATGCCTCCAAGACTCATATGCATAGAGACCTGCATTCATTCCTATCACCATATCTGGTTGACCTCCATCAATATCAAAAGTTGGGTTCAGACTATCTCCATATGTGCCACCAATGATTGATAATTTCAAATTGGATGTTAGTTGTAATGATAACTGTTTCTCATTTCCATTCTCTGGGAACATATCCTCTCTCACAATCCAAGTCATTTCAATATTAATACTTTCTGGTATTAGATATCCTACTTCCTTGAACAGGTCAACGAAATTTAGCTCCTTTTCTATTCCAACAACATGTATCCTTAATGGCCGATCAAGCATTTGCGAAACAGTGAGTGGTACAATACCATATCGTTGAATTGCATAATATATTGTCAACGGAAATGTAGCAACAAGACCAATCGGACTGGAGGGTGGTAGTGATCTGAGTCGATAATAGTCTTCCCACGAGGATAGTATTGGAAGGCCGTGATCATCAGTCTGAATGGGCGTTCTATTGTTGTTGTTGTCATTAGAGTCTGTATTGTATGTAGAGTTGGCATGAGTGATATCATCTTTTGTAACATGTCGCTCTTTTGGTATCATCGTTGTATCTGCCAAAGCAAAACCTTCTTGATATGACATTCGATTACAATGATTCACATTCTTTGAACTCTGACCTTCTTTTACATGTGTCGATTGCAAATAGGTTGGAATTATATCACCTCCGCCATCAATAGTTGATGGCATCTCCTCCTCGATAAGTTGTTGATTAATATCGCATGGTATCTTTACAATTCTCCGCCGAATCATATTACTATTCTACTTGTCTACTTCGCTTATATAAGAGTAGCGATATATCTACCTATTACTCGCCCAAGCATGCCATCATGTAGTTGTCTATCGAAATCAAAGATACCGCTCATTGATTGACAAGCGGTATCTTTTTACAGTTGCAACTTGCAACACTTACGATATACACTGCACCCCTCTCTTTTTTTAGCGATATTTACTGCGTTTATATTACCCTTATTGTTGTTGTTGTTGCTGTTTGTTTAGTTGGTACGGTTTTGCAGTCACCGGTAATATCCGATAGTACGAGTGATATTGATCTTTGGAATTAGTGAAGAAAATAGCACAATTTGAAAGCAGAGAGATAAGTAACTGTGAAAAAGTATTATACAATGGCACGGTCTAAAGGAAAGGCAACAAAGAAAGCAGAGTATACCAAGGTTACCATTGGCGAGTCTCTTGATGCAAAGAAGCAGAGTACTAAATCATCATCATCTCTTCTATCAATCGTGTTTGGTATCATAATTGCAGTAGTAGTAGTAGTTTGGTCATATTATAAAAATGGAAATAATAGTAGTTCACAAGATGTGTCACAAACACCAATATCATCAACTAATACCGTAGAAGAATCAACATGCATCAATACAAATGGAGAGAATGATAATCCAACATGTATTGAACAACAAATTAATCTTGGACAATACAATACATGGGAAGAAGCTCCAGCATCTACAAAAGAATTTGATCATGATAATAATAAGAAGGTATGTCGTCTACCAATCATAACTGTGGACGAATGGGAAACTGGTCGACATTGGGAGAAAGAAGAACCTTGCATTGTTAAAAATGTTACAGATGGCTGGTTAGCATTTGAGCATTGGACAAAGTAAGTTCATTGTATCTTTAAGTTTACTGCATACACAACCTATCTCAATTTTACACACTTCAATTCCACATAGAGCTGAGCTGTTGAGGAGATATCCAGATGTTAAAGTTGGCATGGGTAGAACACGCGATCTGGGACAGACTGGACCTGACGACGCTGGAGACAAGTTAACAAAGACTACTATCAAGGACTTTGTTATTAACCACATGCATGATCCTAAATCAGAAAAATATGTTTTTGATCGCAAGTTAAACATGCCAGATGAACTACTTGATGACTGCAAACCATATCCCATGCCAACTCGATGTGGAAAGACCACTTGGCATTAACCATCGGTCGTGATCAACAGGGATTAACATTCCATCGTCATAATGCTGCATGGAATGTCGTAGTGTTTGGTTCAAAGCGCTGGATCTTATATGATCCAGCAAGGATGGGATCAGATAAGTCGAGGTGGAAGAGGATGACACGCGATGTGAACAGACCTATTCAACTTACAACACCAGACTGGATAAGAAAGCTATATAACAAAGATGATCGCAAGTATGAAATCAGAAACTTTGGACACGATTGTGTGCAAAGACCAGGAGAACTTCTCTTTGTTCCTAAAGGTTGGGGTCACATGGTGATTAATATAGGCGATACAGTGGCCGTAGTATCAGAGAGAGGATTAGATGCAATGGAATCTTAGTTAAGATATAAACTCGATAAATTAGATGAAAGGTCTTTATCTTATTGTTTCCATCCTCCCGAGTAAAAATCCAACATCTCCTGTGTTGTTCTTGGCTTCATGTTGTTGATTGATTGAAGTAAATGTCTCATATGAATCTGAGGTTTATCAATAACCCCATCATCCATTTCACCAATGGCATGCAAAGCAGCATCTCGACATAAAGCAACTATTTCTGCTCCTGAATAGCCGCTTGAAACACTATCACTAGCCAATGCTGTTAACTGTAGATGGACGCAAAGATGCACAAGTATATGTTATGTCAGAAGATACAAAAAGAGAGTATAACTTCACATAATTAGTATGAACACCAACTCACATCAACATCATCATGGCAATCTTTTCCAGATAGACCAATCTTGAAAATGCCCTGTCGGCCTTGCTCGTCTGGTAGCCCAACATGAATCATTCTATCCATTCGACCAGGGCGAGTTAAAGCAGGATCTAGAACATCTGGACGGTTAGTGGCACCAACGACAATCACTCGCCCTTTTCTTCCATCTGATGTACTACTATTTCCACCGGATGTTACGCCATCTAGCTCAGTCAATAACTGACTTAGTAAGCGATCTCCACCGCCCCCACCACCACCTCTTTTACTAGCTATTGCATCCATCTCATCAAAGAAAATAACTGACGGGGATGCCAGTCTTGCTCTGCGAAATAGCGATGCCAAGGCACGTTCGCTTTCACCTAGCCATTTACTCAATAGTTCAGGGCCTTTGACAGCTAAGAAGTTCATATTACCCTCTGTAGCTATTGCTCTTGCCATCAAAGTCTTGGAGCAACCAGGTGGACCGTACAGCAAGATACCTTTCGGTGGTGGTACTCGCATCATTTCAAATAAGTGAGGATGTGTCAATGGTAGTTCAATAGACTCTTTCAGTAGTGCCTTCACATCATCCATACCACCGATAGCCGACCATGGAACTTTTGGAACCTCAACTGCTACTGATTTAATAGCGGACGGTTTGGTTATTCTAATTGCATGTTCAAGATCAGTATACTCAATTAGTATCAAGCTGTTCTCTTGCTCAGACTTCTTTTCATCTATCTGTTGGGTACGAGACAAGTAATTTCGAACTGCCTCCTTGACTGCCAACTTACAGTCTGCTCCAGTGAACCCTTTTGCAATCTTTGCAAGAGCTGTAATGTCAATCTCATCAACCTGTCGAGTTGTCATTAGCTGTGATATATGGAAGCGAAGGATCTCTGCTCTTGCATTATCATCTGGCACTGGCACTTCTACTTCAACATCTAATCTTCCAGGTCTCCGTAATGCAGGGTCGAGTAATGATGGATCAGTTGTGATCGCAAGCACCACTAGTCCTCCGCTAGATTTGACATTATTGAATTGTGAACTACTACTACCAATACCATCAAGGAGAGCAAGCAAGGTACCAGCAAGTTGGTCGACTCCCAAACTACCACTACCTCCCATTCCGCCTCTACGAGGACAAATCAAATGTACATCATCTAAGATTATCAATGAGCTGCCATCTCTCTTCTCTGCTTCTTGAAATATACCTGTAAGTATATGCTCTGCCTCTCCAACAATTGCAGTAGATGATAAGATGTCAGCACATTGCACTAATCTAACATGTACATTCATCATATCTGGTATGAAACTGAGATCATTTGCAATTTGAGCTGCCATCAGACTCTTTCCAACTCCTGCTGGTCCATATAAAAGAGCTCCTTTGGGTGGTCGTAGCGGTCCATCAGCTGGGAAGAGATTAGGATGTAATAGTGGTGGAAGTAAAGCATCTTTAACTCTTGCTAATGTTGAATCAAGACCAGCACACATTACTTGTTGCTTCTTACTTGCTGTTGGTTTGTCAGCTTTATCTATGTTTTCAATAGATTTAGATGAAGTCAAATGCACTTCATCCAATGATGATACAATGTCAATCTTTGTTTGAAAAGTGATCTTAAATGCAATATCTAGGCACTTTCCATTTTCTCGTTGCTTGAGGTATTGCTGTATGGTTTTGGCAGCACTTTCATTATCTGGCTGGTTACTAGTATCTCCCGAGATATCTAATTGATCAAATATTGTTGTCAAGTCTTCATTCTCATCTTTTCTTTTTGTCTTATCCTGAATATCTGGTAACACATTCACAACATGGAAATGTTCAATCTGTCCCCGAAATGAAGTAGATATAGTCTCATACTTAGATAATTGCAAATTCCTACTGTTTACTGTTTCATCTTGTTGATTCGTATCATCTCCTGACAATGATGTATTTGTTGGTTGAACATACTTGTTTTTATACTTGGAAATTATTAATGTTTGTATAATCTTACTTGAAGATATAAAAGAGGATATATCAATACTCTCCGCAGTAGATATTGGATAAATCTGTATTGTTTGTGCATTTGGACATAATTTACATTGTTGCTCTAATGATAGATTGGCAAGTGGCATAACCATAACTTTTGTTGTAGCAACCCGTTGTGTATTTGGAGTTGTTGGTTTGGTACGAGAAGTACCACTGCCACTCTTCGTGAATGAAAATTTAGATCCAGAAGGTGAGTTATACTTTGATGATGCTGTTGGAGTTGGAGATGTAAAAGATTCTCCACCACCACCTTTACTAAATGAAAATGAAGACTTTGATGGAGATGTATATTTTGTTGTATTATTGTTTACAGTAGTTGAAGATACCGGAGGAGATGTTGTACATGAATTCTGAGCACTTATTGGCTTTGTTTGTATAGGATTATTATCATTGGTAGATGTGGTTTGTAATAGATAATCCTGTATAGAATTGGGAGATAAGATAATATCTCCAGCTGTTGCTTTACATTGAGTACTACTGTTCTTCTTTGATGATTGAGGCGTACCTTTCTTTACAGATAATGGTGTTGATGAAGAAGGAGATATTCTAACAGGACAAACAATAGCTGTTTCGGTTCGCCATCACTTATGCATATCTTGTGAGCATCAGACCAATGTACGACAGCATATTTATCATCTATATTATTATTGAATTCATCTTTTGTTATTACCGCGGACGGGGTGCTTGTTAATCTTCGATATATTGGCTTTAAGTTCATTTCCAAACAAGTACATGCTTCTTCATTTTGTGATGAAGTCATGTTGATGGGGTGGAGAGAGGGGGGAGAGCGATGGGGAGTTGCAAATGTTAGATATGTATTTTTCTCTTGTGCATATCTTATGTTTCTTCTTCGACTAGTAACCGCCTGCTACTAGACAACTTTATAGAAGAGAGATGATGACTAGGTATGCTATCTCTCATGTCTCCTCGCAATAATACCAATCTCCCCTCACCGCAACTTTCATATCTTCAAAGATTATAGAAGGTTTCTTAGTTTTATACAGATCTACGTATCGACCTCGTTTTTGCGACAAGCTAGACCAAACAAGATGTCGTCATTATCAGACTATATGTACCTACTCAATCCTAGCTTGATCACTGTCTTGATCGATCACATGAGATATATCGGCTATTCCCCTCATAAATAATCGAGTGAGCCCAAAGACAATGAATGAATCAACCGCAATGAACCAATCAACTGCAATGAGTCAAAGTATGAGTATCATTAGTAGACGTATGTCGAATTCGATTCGACGAAGGATATCTTGCATTTCAATATCCTCTATTGTTAGTGACGACGATGATTATCGAGATGATGACATAAATAAGAAAGAAGTCAGGTTTGCTACGAAGGGCAAGCTCCATGTATATAACTCTCGTACTTCCGACCCCAAAGAGACCTGGTATGATTACTCGGACTATGCTCAATTCAGAGAGGATAGAGCTTTTGATGCCTCTAGGATAAGAGGCCGGCATCCAGATGACTTGAATCAAGAGGAGGAATGCTTTTGGGGATTAGAGAATTTGATAGTTGGAGATCTAAGGGAGAGAGTAATAAGAACGAGGAAAAATATCAACTATGATCTTGCTGCTGCTCAGAACAGACAATGGGAGGAAAGAAGACTCAATCCTAGTTTGATGAGATCTGCAAGTACTAAACATTCGGAGTGGAGTAGTAATGTGGCAAGAAAGAAAGCTCTATTTTACAGAACTCAAGTGGCTATGCATTGAGTTGCTATCTTCCATAAAACCAAACGCTATATTACAGGGGAGAATGCCAAAGATGTGTTTTATAAGGAGTTTGTTTCCAGGAAGTGCAACATCAACTGCTGCATGTTGCCTCTACGTTGAGTAGACGAACTTGCCGATTCCTCTGCATTTCCCTGAGGAGAAGAAACGAGGCAATTGCATAATATCCTGCAATGATATAGATAGATGTGCATAATGTAAGAAAGTGTATATAAAGAAACATATCATATGGTATCATTTCCTTTCTATGGTACTCACCTTGCAACTTTGGCCGGAGACAACCTATTCCTATCTCGATGGAGTAACACTTCACGAAAGAAGGATATAATGTAGATAAACACATTATAGGGAACAGGCAGCATATCCTCAAGGAACTTCCTCGTGAACATTTGTATGTTCTGAGCATCAATATCCAAGCTTGGGAATAGCGAGATGGGTACAATTGGTGAACTGAGATTGGACAGGAAGGATGTCAATACCTCCGCCATTGAATGTACACTAAAGTTCTCAAATGGAGCACCAGTATCCAAACATTCACGGATCTGATATACCTCATCGGGATCTCCCAGTGCTGTGAACAAGTCACGCTCATCCAATCCACGCTCGTATATGGCATCGATGATCCGCCACAACTCCTTCGGTACACACATGGCCGCCTTGGAATTAAGATCATACTTCTCTGATCGAAGGATGGGATCCAATGGTACCTCGCGAATAGGAGAAGTGTACAAGACAAGTTCATCCACTGGCATACCAAAGCAAGATCGGGCGTACTTTCCAGACACGGTTATGTAGTAATCTCGGCCATTCTCTAAACGAAGTATGAGTGTATCTTCCAACACTTCTCGGCTTGTGTTTAGCCTGTGTGCAGTTGTGTTATTGATTGTGATAGTCAACTCGATTTCTGTTTGTTCACCAGGAATTAACATCCCATATGTTGGGGACACTGTCAACCATTGCTTGCATAAATCAATCTTAACATGTATGTATGAAACAAATTGGTGAGATGTGAATATGTGTAAATAATATGATACGACCATTGTAGAATCGGAACACAAACTCTTACCTCATCTACTTTCGGTACAAGACGAAACTGAGCAACCACCTGTCCTGTGTTTGTAATTACAATAGGGAGAGTAACTCTCTGGTCATACCGAACCTCACCAAAGTCTAAACTAATTCTATCCAAACTAACCATGGGCAATGAATTATTCTCATATGTATCCAACATTTTCATTACCTCTCTGTAGACACCTTCCCTCTTGGCCAGAATAACATCCTTCACTGTTACCAAGAATGTTGACATAACAGGCTTGTGATCAGAAATATTCAATTCACTTCGTGTATAATTCAACTGTGCCACATGTCCAGGTTCCTGTGCTAACCATAAGATACGATCACACCAAGCAGGTGCACGTAGCTTTTTATCTGGACGTTCTTCATACAAGTCCGTACCCGGTTGATACTTATATGTTGGTTGAAAGTCCAATACACCCTCCTCAAAGTCTCGGAAGACACGTCCTGCCGCTCTTTCAATATTAAGTTGATCATGTTCAATCAATTCCTCCAATACATTCTTCTTACTCAATTCTAATACACGTTCCGTCGGGATACTTTCATCTACCCTATAATTCAAATCCCCAAACCAAAAGACTAAATCATGATCAGGCACACCCACCGCTGCCGTGCCCATTGCCCATTGACTCATACTACCAAGACGGATGACCTCCTGAACTGCCTCATGTCCGATATCAAATGAGGTCTTATTGAACACATTGGCAAAGTCAGCATTACGACCCGCGACATTCTCACGATGTGCAGCCAAATGTGTACATATGAAACACAATGTCGAATCATAGAATTGCAATCGAATTGATACGCCACCCTTATTCCCCATAAATCCAGCCACACCAACTCCAACTGAATCAGTAAATGCATACTTCACACGAGGTTTATGTGGTGCCTTTACAAATACACAAACCAACAATCCAACTAAATACTTCACTGCCAATTCAGTATATGTCCGTTGTGGATCACCTTGAGTATTCTGTCTTGAATTTAATGTATTACGAATCTTATCAACCCAGAAGACAGATCTTGTTTGACTTTTATTCTCAACGGCAACATTCATGGCATTTAAATCAACCATTTCCTGTAATCCGACTACAACAATATCAGGCGGGCCATGTTGTGACAAATCGGCACATAACCAAGATTGTAAACTTTCATCTTTTCCCTTGGCATTAACATTCCAAGTGCCTACGAAGACTCGACCCTGTTTGTATTGTGTAAATTCATCTTGTCGGGCACGAATTTGTTTATATATCCATGCATCACGGATTTTAGTTGATGCTTCACGATTACGGATACGACCATCTTCAGTTTCCTCGTCAGCTGCTCGTGATGCTACAATTATTCCCCCTGCTGCATTATTATTTGTCCTCGTCAGCTGCTCGTGATGCTACAATTATTCCCCCTGCTGCATTATTATTTGTAGATGTTTTAGAATTATTAGTACGGGCTGAGCGTGAGGCACCTGACATATCTGATGTTCGTCGTGAAGGCGGAGTGCGTGTTCCTGTTTGTTGTTGCTGTTGTTGTTGGGTATTCTGTATAGATTGTCCGCCATATTGCTGTTGAGTATTCTGCGATTGCATCATATTATTATTAGATTGTCCGTATTGCTGAGTGTTTGGAGGAGGCGGCGGCTGTTGTTGCTGCTGACCATAATATTGCTGTTGATTTCCTCCACCACCCTGCTGCTGTTGCCACTGTTGCTGACCACTCATGATATACTATATTGTTTATGTATACCAAAGATAATACTCGGCTGCTCTAATTTTTCAACTCAACTCAATGACCCTTTTAATTGGTATGTGTATCTTCTTACTCTTCGACTTTTAAACTTCGATACTCCTCACGCACACACTACACAAACTAATTGTACTTCTTCTGTTCTTAGTTAACACTTACTATTTAGGATTGCCGCTACGGGCTAATAAATATGCCACTAAAACTTTTGCTTTGCCCTGCTATTTTTGCAGGTGGAAGGATACCAAAGTACCAAAATTGGTATCCCTAAGGAAGTACTGAAGGGCCAGGACAAAGAGAGAGAGGAAAGAAGCGCGGAAGAAGAACCAAACTCTTCAATGATTGGATATGCTGTAATCGATACATACAACATGGAACTGCAGATTAAAGCTTATGCTGTACTCTATTTCATTTGTTTAGTTTATTAGTAGATTTCAGGTTACGACTTGCTTGGATATCCACCTCGTTTTCTATCACACTTTCTTCTTATAATCGTAAACTGGTGCATTCTTGAAGAAAATTGTTGACAAGATGACCCACATACATATCATACCCACAATCGTTCCAACAGTTACGCGTATAAAGGCTGTAGGTTGTGTTTCAAGATGATTTGTCAAGTTCATACCGAATATGCTCCCGATAAAACTTCCCAATGATACACATAGCGAGGCTACACTCAGCAATGTATTAATATACAACAATCGATTCCGTATAGCATCCAAAGTCATGCTAATCTGTTCTTCAGTTGTTGTTATCTGTCCCTTCAACAAATCTAATTCATTCACAATACTTAGAGCCTGCTGTAAGTATGCTTCTAATATCAATTCGGGCTCATCACTCTCTTCATGTAATATCTCCTTAGATACTGGTTGGAGGAACCGTTCCGGATGACTAATCAGTCTTGATAAGTTCATTAATGTCATATCTTCATCATCGTCTAATATTTCATTCAATGCCCGAACAAAACCTTGAACACGTCCTTCCATTAAGTTGACTTCATCTTTATACAATCTCAGTCGTTCTTGGGCGTGTTCACCACCAGACAGTCCTGTACCCTTATGTTCACCACGAAGTTCACCCATTGCGCGTGACGATCGTTGATGTACCTTCCGTGCATCATCCATTAACATTGATAATACAGTTTGCATCACTGCATCGACAGATTGCAGTTCATACGGCATATGTTTCCAATCCATCTTTTGTATATCTTCCCATTCTAATGATTCATGGACAGCAGACTCATCTGTTGCAGTATCATCTGTTATAGTGGAATCCATATTACTATATTCGATTTCTTCTTTGATATTCTTTGATACTATGTGCGTAGGTGCTACTGCAGAAACTGCTACCGATTCACGATGGTCATGATTCGTTTTACCAAAAACTTGATCTTCCATCTCAGCAATACCACCACGTACTCGACGTTCTAATGCAATTAATATCGAATCAGCACCATCCGGTACCAGTATTAACAATCGATCTCTCAATACTATAGCTCGAAGTGGATCAAAGTTAAGTAACATTACATGTCTCCGAACCATAAGTTGTGGTTCATTACTTGATGAGAAGGGTGTCACTAATCGTCTCATATCACGTGGATGTAAGTATCCACCTAACCGTTCTCTATGTGTATTATTATTTGGTAGTGGAGTGAAGGCTGTTTGTGTTTCACGTTGTGGTGGATGATGTCGTTCGGGGTATTGCAAATGTAATTGTTTAGTTCGTTGTTGACGTTGTCCACCATGTTGTTGCTGCAGTTGTGTAGAATAATCTTGATGATCTTCATTACTACTATTATTGTGACTCTCAGTATTGGAAACAATTGGTGTGGGAAGTGAGTTTGTTTGATCACTATTACCACTGAGTGGAGTAGCATGTGACGATGTAAGAGATGGTAAATGTGGAGGTATAGTCGTCGTTAGTCCATGCGGTGTCGTTGGAGGATATGGCGAAGATGGTGTTGTTGGATTAGGACTACTTCCACTTTCATTTGTGTTATTGTAATTATATGTATCGACCGATCCACCTATGTTACTATCTACCTCCTCTTTAATCACATCAATTCTTGATGTTGTATGATTATCAGTACTACTACTTGCATTATTATTTTGTACATTATTACTACTATGATACTGCTGCTGCTGTAACTTTCGCTTGCTACCATGATCATGTTTATTAGCCTCTCGACATGCCTCTGTAATAGTTCGTACTACATAATTGTAGAGTGCTCGTAAGGTCATGGTGGAATATTCTGTAGTGCCATCATCTCGAAGTTCAAAGACAACAATCTTATGTAATCGTTCTCCATGTAGCCCTACAACAGCTGTTGAGTCTCTTCGAGGTTTATTAGATGTTGAACTATAACTAAGTGTTGTCCCTCTATTTAGTACCATGTTGTATAATTGCTGGATATAATTATAGGTATAGAGCAAGCTAGAGTATTGGTTCTGTCTTTCAAGTTTGATATGCAAAAAGACCGTATGATATGTTAAGAACTACCAATTGATCAAGAACATTAAAAACTGATGTATTCTATATCATTTACAATTAATTGCTGCGGATTCGCCCTCAATACATTGCAATAGCAGCAGATCTCTCAATCAACAATCAACATGCACTCTCGCTTGGCTAATTATAGGACGTCACAATTAATCACCAATTGAAAAATAACATTAGTTGCAGCTACTAAACATAACTTGACAGAGTATATGACCTGCACAGTAGTGTACATACAAATTATATCACTCATCTTGGCGATTAGGAGTAATATAGAATATTAATATAAGTCAGACAGCGAGACAAAATTTTATGAGAGTTGATGGCATTTATTTGCAATCGGCAATCGGCGCGTAGTATAATTATCGTACCCTCTGCCTAAGGAGTAAGAAAGCGCTCTGATTAAATTGACGGCAAGGTTCTATATTTAATAGTCAAGGCGTCCGATATTCATAACTTATTCTCATAGTAAACAGATGATGAGCACATCCGACACTAACAAAATAGTGGTTAGTTGGTTCCTTGATAATGCATGTACCTCTAACTCAGAGCTTGCAATAATATCAGACGTATGTAAAAGTTGGAGAGATATTGCTATCA
>Ga0075439_11043_pt1 | contig 16051 bp, 7 predicted proteins | sample MintriSingleCell_FD_74264 | JGI IMG/M metagenome (GOLD analysis project Ga0075439, IMG submission 74264) | Marine eukaryotic communities from Monterey Bay, USA to study complex ecological interactions - Minidiscus trioculatus JGI Plate_4_G5... | ecosystem: Environmental > Aquatic > Marine >... | reverse complement strand
CCACATGTGATAATGATTGTTCCCGCCATGTACGTATATACATTTCATCTGCCATTTTATTACTCATTCCTTCACCACCTTCTCCACCATCTCCTTCTCCATTATTATTGGTATTAAATCGGTATCCATAACCATACATTCCCCATTCAAGTGGTGGCGGTGGTGGTGGAAATCGCATTGATTCTTCATAGACTGTTAATGCCTTTTCATACTCACCTGCTTGAATTAGACATTGTCCAGCTAGTAATGCAGATTCGGCACGTAGTAGTAATGCGTTACGTATCCCTTCTTCATTTGATATATTTGGCAACTGCTGTTGCTGCTGTTGATAGTTGTTATTATTGGCATCGAATATTCGCGAATTGCCATTCCAAAATAATAACAGTAGTAGTACAACAGGTGTAGTGGAGGGTATACATCCCATTGCACGATTATGTGCAGCACGAGGTATGGCATATGATTCAATATCTAATCCACATCGGGCTGTACCATTCTTACGAATGGCATTAACGATTGATGCACGATGTATGGAGGCATTGGATTATATTGTGAATCGTCGATTATTAACTCCCGAGGAAGAACGTGAGTTGATTAGTTCATTAAACTTTGGTAGTGACGACTCATCATTGGGTAACTTGGGTATATCGTGGTTGCGTGATGCATACTTGGCAAGATTACGGGGTAGTGGCGGCGTGGGTGTTGTTAGCTTACCGCCCAGTGGTTTGTTACAAGAGCAGGGTGACGGGAAGGAAACGGATGTGTCACCTGTCCCTCGTGGGGATTTACAATCTCCATCAATGTTATCACTTGGCTCTCCAGACTTTGCAGGTGGAGCTACTACGGCCGGTAGAGGTCCAGGGAATCAAGCAACAGAGGGTGATCCATTCTCGTCGAAAGCATCGGCTGTCAAAACATCCCCAAGTGACAGTCAAACAATTGACGAAGCATTTCGCAACCTTGCCCTCGCACATAACCTTGGTCAATCACCTGATGTGTTATCTCATGCTGCCATACGGGCATATGCTCTTCATGATTTGCATTCCTCATTGGCATATTGTACTGCAATTGATACCATTGACCCGTATTGTCGTACGGCCGGATATGTTCATGTTGCTACACTGCTAGGGTTGAATCTCAAACGAAGACTGTTTCAACTAGCTCATCGTTTAGTCGATACCGATCCCAAAGATGCACTGGCATGGTTTGCAGTTGGGTGTTATTACTATGCATGTAAACGGTATGACTTGGCACAACGACACTTTAGTCGAGCTACTCGATTAGATCCCAGTAGTGCTGAATGTTGGATTGGCTTTGGTTGTTCATTTGCAGTTTGTGATGAAAGTGATCAGGCACTCGCGTCATTCCGTGCTGCACAAAACAAATATTCTGGAAGTCACGTCCCTTTGTTGTATATGGGTATGGAATACTTGCGTACAAATCACTTGAGTTTAGCTGGACACTTTTTGAATTCAGCACAAAAGACGGACCCTTGTGATATGCTGTGCTGTAATGAGTTGGGTGTGTGGAGTTATCGACAGGGAGATATGGAGGATGCAGCGTTTTGGTTTATGAAGGCACTAAGGTTGCATGTAAGGTCAAAAGGATCAACACTGAACTCGACTGATGAGGGGTTGGGTATGAATGGCTATACTTTGTTGACTGGTCGAGTTGAGCAAGGAGTTCAAAAGAGCAGAGCAGCAGCTGCAGATACTGCAACCACTCCCCATGCCAAGCGACGATCCAATGGTCAGCCACCCGTATCTACAATCTTATGTGACGTCAAGACACCATCAGGCCAAACCATTGCTGCCTCAATCTTCAGTGACAACAATGGTATAGATGAAGATGCTGGAATGACAGACAAGGAGTGTATTGAGCGATGTAATGATAAGTCATGGGAGTGTACAATATTCAACTTGGGTCAGAGTCATAGGAAGATGAAGGATTATGCTTCTGCCATTGTTTGCTTTGAGAAGTGTACCTCAATGAATCCAGGCAATTATGCTGGATATGCAGCTCTTGGTTTTGCCAAACATCTTGATGGAGATGTGGATGGTGCTATTGATTCATATCACGAGGCACTTTCAAGGAAACCAGAAGATCAATTCACCTCTGAGATGTTAACACGAGCTTTAGCCGAGGCTGTAACATATCCGCCTTCACTTGCAATGTTATCAGCGGATTCTGTTGAAGAAAGTAGGACACGAGGAGGAATTGGCAATTCACTGTTGAAGAAGATGGGCAACTCTACCGCCAATGTTCAGGGTAATGATATGTCCATGTTTACATCCGATACCGCCAACGATGTAGACATGAGCAGTAGTAGTATGTAGCATAATCTACTCATCATCTAAGAAGAGAGCTCAGTTTCAACTCAATGTTTCTATCCCTATTTTACATTCTATATCTATTTGTTTAAGCCGCTCTATTCAACATAGTATTGGGCACATCAATCACTTCCTTCTCATTACCAAGTAGGATAGCTTGAGCTATTGTCGACTCTTTTCTTGCTCTATCGATTGCTTGAAAATATGCATTAGAGCTAATTGCCTTACTAACACCTGCCAACTCCTGTACATTAATTTGGCTATATCCCTCAATAAACTGACGATCTAATTCACCCATTACTTTAGAGTAATGATACAGACGTTTTCGGGAGCTATTACGCCTCTCTTCATTACTTATGTACACTTCTTCATCCAATTCACATATGTGTTCATTATATCCTATATCTTTTGCTATATCTGCATTATTGATGGGCATTCTGTTGAGTTGAGCAGCAGCGCTATGTACACGTTTCAATTGAGATATTTCTATCGGTTGCTCGTTCCAACTAGAGGAATGGCGTAGAGGTGGAGGAGGTGACGATAAGATATCCTCTGTTACTTTTATCGGAGTATCACTGTGTCGTAGAGGAGACTTCCTACATAGTGCATGCGCCTTCATTGACGATATCTCTTCGATGGTATACCAGATCTTCTTCTTATCAACTTTATAACTTGTTAGAGACACTCTCACATCGACAGAATTATTAAAACTAACCGAAACCTGGCGGGGTTTGTGTCTTTGTTGTTTGATAGGGACATGCCGACTAACTTGTTGATTCTTAACAAGCGGTGCATAGTAGTCTAATGATGAAGTATTTGATGCTACTACATTATCCATCTTATCAAGAATCATATTGGTCACCCGGCCTCCAAGGTTGGGTTCCTCCATCTCCCACTCATCATTGATATTTGCTCCTAACATATTAGATTGTGTCAACAATATCAACCGATACTTATGTGTTTAGGGTAAAAACCTTCATACACGGATGAGCTGCTACTCCGATAGGGAATGCCAAAGCATAGGGAATGCCAAAGCATAGGGAATGCCAAAGCAAGGGAATGCCAAAGCAAGGGAATGCCAATTCACAGTGTTAATGACATATTGCAATTTTACTCCGCACGTGTCGCTATGCATGATTGCGGAAGGTAAGGAAAGCAAGCCCCTTGACAATTGTGGGTGCCGAACGGGAGAGACATTACATCCACAATCTCACTAAACTGCATAGAAAAAACTCCATCGTATCAACACTTGGTATCAAGGACATCACATAGTAGGTAGATTGCAAGCATTTAGCGGACATCGGTTAGTGATGCTGATGTAATTCAAGTGAAGGAATGAAATAGCAACTAGTTAAGACAGAAATATGAAATGAACGGATATTATTATTATTGAAATGTTAAACGGCTATAGATTGAGAATGTACTGCCACTACTCACCTAAACATCAACTATCACTTGTCCCACAAATAATCTGCTACTACTAAGCAATCCAATTGCAACTCTCCAAATTAATGATTTCTCTCCATATTATCATTCCGATAGAAGAACACTAGCAAATGTATGATGCAAAACCATCCAAAGTTTCTCTGTCTACTAAATGGATGATGAGAATCCGTTCCATCTTCCCACAACCAAAGATTAAAACAAGACCTATGAAACCATCGACTATTATCACTGCTAGTTGACATAAATATAATTGCAAATGACAAGTTGATATCTTGACATCGTTCTAATTCCTCTTCGTTGACACCGCCGAGCATAAAGGATTCACACGATGATGCAAATGCATCAATGTCATCAAGCTTGCACTTCATCATTTTGGTAAATACTTCCATTGCTCTCCGTGTTTGTTTACGACTTAGTGGTAATTGAAGTTGAGATGATAGTTGGGTCAACATCTTACTCTAGCCGTTCTTGACACTTGCTGAAAGGACGGCATTCTTCTGGGAATTGCCTTTGTTCTTATTGTACTTCTTTGTCGGCATTTTAGTATGGCTGGGGATTGTAGCAGTGTAGTGTTGGGGTTTTATTTCGGTATGGCGGAGTAAAAAAAGATAATAGGGTATGGTACCTACGTAGATACTTATCACAATTACACTATCATCCATCATAATACGACGAGTGTGAGTCTAGTTGTTTGGATATTGAGAGATCTCAACACATGGCAAACGTATTATAATTGGGAGCTATGTGAGTCACAAAGCTACGGATTACTTGATCGGCAGGCGAGTTTTAGTTGATATTCATCGTCGTCATCATCATTCAATATGAGTGAATTACACATTGCCACTAATACTTGATCGGCATTTATCAACGTTCATCATAGATGCTTCATGATTAAATATGAGTGAGTTGCATATTGCCATTACCAATAACCAATCTGAGGCAGTAAGATCCATACTAGCTCAGTCGCTCTGCAATATCCATGAGCAAGATGAGAAAGGTGACCAACCGGCACACATCGCAGCTCGATTAAATCACATTGACTGTATCAAAGTCCTCGTTGAGTATGATGCTCAAATGGGTTGGAAGAACTTTTCTGGATTAACACCCCTTGGTGAAGCCAAGCTCAATTGCAATACTGAGATTATTACCTTGATTAAAGAAAACTATACAACAAACATACCGGAGGAAAGCTGGCATTCAGATATTGATAGAGCAACTGACGGTTGGCAAGAAAAGTATGATGATATTAATCAAAGAATGCAATGGGTAAGACTTAGTTCTAGCGGAGATCTATTGGAAGTATCTGACACGCCTCCTCCACTAGATATTCAACGAGTTATTCATGCAAGAGAAGCATTAGGCGAAAGACGAGTGCGTAGAATACATCCCAAGTCTCTAGTATCAATGAAGCAGCTTGGGTATGAGAAAGAGCGTCAACTTCAGAACGAAAAACTTGCATTAATGTTAAAGAAGAGACATGAGATTGTGGAGATACGCTGTGCTACCAAATTACAAGCTCATTGGAGAAAGGTCAAGGCAAGACTCGAAGCAGTGCAGAGGAAACGAGAAGAGGTTGCCGCAAACCGTATTCAAAGAAGATTCAAATACTTTCTAGCACAAAAGAAGGAGCACTGTGCAATTCGTATTCAGAGTGTTATACGAATGAGCCTAACTTTAACCTACTACAAGGCATACAATCGTGAGAGACTGTGGTGGTATCGAGCATCACGCAATCTAGCAGTAACAGCTCAATCGTTATGGCGAGGATTTAAAGACCGGTCTCTATACCGACAACTACTTGAAATGAAAAGACTGCCCGATCCTACTGATACCAGACACTTCGACTTCTGGGAGGCTTGTCAGTACGAAGCTCACCCTCCCAAGAGGGAGTTGGGCATCTATGCCGAATATACACTCAGTGGCACTCCAACATCTTGGCAAGAACGAAATGGAGTGAAACGTGATGGTATATACTACAGAGATGTTGTCTTCTATGCCAATACAATCACAAAGAGAGCTACATGGGACAAGCCGAAGGGATGGTTGTTCAAAGATCATCGTGAATATTATGTACTTCGACTACAAACATTTTGGAGAGCACGTATAGCCAAGAGGAAGATTCGTTTATATACAAAGGCAAAGTTGCTCCTCGAGAATGCCCACAGTCAAGATTTAGAGAGTACAAAGCAAGATATTGCATCACTTTGCAACTACACTCTTTATGTTCACTGCGTTCTACATGATTATGACACCAGTCGAGGATTGTATTTGAAGATGATGGATTTTATGAATCATCGAGGAGTTGATAATGCATTTGTATTGTACAGCTATGCCATATTTCAAGCAGTAACAAACGAAGAGGACTGGACCGAGATCAAGGAATATGCACGACGGGCAAAGCTTGCCGACGATCGTATGCAGTTGAGAAGGAAGAAGAATAAAGACCCAAACGACAAAAGAGAAGAAAGTCCTGAAAATAGAAGTTCCTATCACATTGCAACGGCTGCATTCTATCTTCAACCAATATGTAATGAGCACGAGCTTGCCGAAAGCTGGCATAACTACGCACTCTGCCAAATGTTAGTACTTCATGATATGGAAGGGGCAAGAGAGTCATTTACTCGAGCTATGATCAACTCACCTCGAGACAAGTGTATCATCTCTAATTTCAACACATTACTGCAAGACGAGGATTACATGAACAACCCGACAAGCAATGCATATGAGGAATATCTCAAGGCTACAAAGAAGTATTGAATGGAGAAGGAGAGCAAGGAGAAAAGGATACTTTGATTCCAAACAGCACTGAAAAAGATAAGCTAATAGTCCACAGTCTTTACATATTTACACTGTACAACTCTGCCATATGTACATATTCCTCCTTCATACCTGATGATAGTCTCTTGTAGCTTCCAATTCGACTTCTTTGCTAATTGATTTTACTCTTTTATATCCTTTATTAGGTTCGTGTGTCTTGTCTATTCTACTATTCACTTCATTTGTTGCTCTGCCGAATAATATAACTCCTGTTAAGACAATACATAATGACAGCATCTTATCATAGGTGTAACACATCTCTGGCGACGAATCGACACAGAATGATAAAGATGTTGCAGCAAATACTAATACAGCCTGTAGAGCCTTCAAGACCCCAGCCGAGGTTGCTCCGCCTGGCAAGTATTTGACTGAATGAAAGAAGGTTGCCGAATGGATCGCACTCATGAAACTTATGACCAATAGTATCATTATTGCATACCCAATACTTGTACCTGCTGCTTGCATTGGCTCAAATATAAGATCATTGAAATGTAGTCGAGTATAGAAGAGTTGCCAAATGAAGAAACCAAAGCAAGCAAACGAACCATACACTGCACAATACTTTTGTGCTGATATAACTTCCTTCTCATTGTTCATAACTTTCTCACTCAAGACATACATGCAAGCATGCAAAGCACTACCAAAACTAATGAGACATGTTCCTCTAACTACGTCTGGACCCAAATCTAAACTCTTCAGTCCAGTAATGCCCAAGCCTAAAAATACAATCACAACTGATATCCACTGATGATATGTCATTTGCCGATTGAGCAGGATACTTGAAAGTAGAGCAGTCCAAATGGTTACTGGAAGTCATAAAAGAGAAGTGATATTGCAACATATGTTAGTACATGCGGCTTGCAAAGGCAATCACAAGGCAAACTGCATTTGGACTTTCCTGATGAGTATATGATTGCAAAGAGTGTAGGTCCTGCATATACCATACCAGTGTAATTTAATGTTTGTGCAATAATATCGATACTTGCAACTGATGCCGTCTTGATTGTTGTTTTCAAAGATAATCTATCTTCATTTCTAGCCAGTAGACATACTGACGCTGTTCCAAGATAATATGCAAACATGTATATTTGACATTTGTTATCAGTAAGCCCTGCTTGTTTAGCAATCTCCATAACAAGCGGTTGTATTACTCCCGAAAGAACATATAATGTGGCGAGAGTAAGTGTAGTATAGAAGGATGGCGTATTGTTCATGATACCAATATCTATATCTGGCTTGTATTGTATGTTGTGCTCTTGTATCGATACCTATTAGTTTTTACTATCCTCCGTCGAACAATATTCATCTACTGCTATCGGCACCATCTCCGCCGTCGCTACATATATTCTGCTACATCAGGAAGAAGAAGCAATAGCTGCGTTTTGACACAATATGTATTCTTCGGACTAATGCGTAAAAAGGATACCTTTATGGTACTTTGATGGCGCAAGAGCGTTACACAAAGACCACTTAAAGAGGTGATGTACGTTGAGTATTGATGAGCAGTGTTATCAAAACATTACATACTTCTTATTTTACATTTTACAGTTTTCCTTGTTGAGGAAGAGGAGGAAGACTCGGCACTGATTTCACAGCCTCAGGTCTGAACTCAATGCCCACATAATCATCATCGTTATTGATCGGAAAATCATCTTCATCCAACCACTTCAATCCTGTTGCTTCCAACTTGGTTACATATTCCTCCTTGAGACGTCCCTTTGCATGAGCACACTGCTGCTTATTTACCCATCTTCCAAGGTTTAGTGGAGGATTTGTACTAGTCTTGTAATTGGCGTGAATGGTTCCATCCCAGCCATGAGGATTTGTATTCTTCTCTTGTTCAGCATACCTACAAAGACTGTGATAAATGTGTGTATAAGAAACAGTGATTATAAAGAAACATAAAACATAAGAGACAAATTGAACTGGTTACTTACGCTGAATACATTTGAGGCCAAGAGGTGGTTGATAAAACCGACCATCTTAATCCTACCCTCTCGAGGTCATCTTGCCTATCCTTCTTGAGCTTTCCAGATTGGAAAAGACTTCGCTGTCTATTTACCCATCGACCCAAGTTCTTCTCCTCATCTTGATCAGTACCTCCGGCAGATGCTGCCGACTTTACTCTGACCTTGTGATTCGTAGGTACATTACCCTGAGAAAGGTTATTTACAAATGGTAAATGTTAGTTACAAACAAAAGAGACGTCTATTCAAAAAAGAATACAAAAGGACTCTTCACTTACGTCCCACGACCGACCATTCTTTGTTTGCGATTTAGCATATGATGCCAACTCATCGAGCATTTGTTTCCAACTATTAGTTGTTAGTACGCTCCACTTAAGGCCCGTACTAACGAGTCGAACTTCTCGATCATCCTTAAGTGTCCCCTTAGCCTTGGCAGATCGTTGATTATTAATCCATCGTCCGAGGGCTTTACCGGATGGTGTTTTGTAACTTGTTGGTACATTGCCATCCCAAACCCAGGCTGACTTCTTCTCTTCTGTCATAGTCTTAGTCTTCTCTGCACGAGTGTCTGCAATGAACTGTACCAGATGTTGGAACATATCATCCCACTTTTGTTGTGATTGCAACGTTCCAGTATTTATCTTAGGAGCAAATGTCGACCTCGGCCTTTGTATTTGATAATAATTGTTTGACTGAATGACGTTATTTGACTGAACACCAGGTAAAAATCTCTTCTTTATTGGGACATTCGATGAAACTTGGGGGTAAGCAGGCACCTTGGGCACCGTTGGCAGTGTTGTGTAATTTGCTCTTGCAGTATTGTTGTTGGTAGATGATGATGTAGGAACTGGAACGTTTATAGAAGTAACAGGGAAAGGCACTTTCTTCCCAGAACTATTCACGGCAGCAGCTTTCAAATTGACAGCAGGTAATGAAGGAAGGGGGGCCTTTGCTGTGAGCTGGGACGGAGTCGTTTTCTTCATCGTTGCTTGAGGGGCAATGGGAGGAAGAGAAATAGTTGGCTTTGCTGTTGCTGCTGCTGCTGGAATCACAACTCGTTTGACTGGTAGTTTTGGCTGCTCTGTCTTCTTGACACCGGCACTTGTTTGTATCTTTACAGCTGGCTTTGACCCAGCAGAAGAACTCTTTGTGGCAGATGGAGCACCACCTGCCATTGCTGCAATTGCAGACATATCCAAATTATCCAATGCAGCATTAGCGGCAGTGACAGCTGATGCAATGGCGTCATAATCGACCACGATTGAGCCTGTCCCCGTGTTGACAGATGCCGCATCAGCACCTTGCTTGGTCCGCTTGTTTGCTGACATACTGGTAGTTTTAACATCCTTCTTCTTTTGTTTCGTCTTTTTCGCAGCCTTTTTACGAGCAGCAGGCTTCTTACTTGTTTTAGAAGAAGAAGACTTGTCAGGTAATAAAGTATCAGACTCGAGTGATGCCAGTGATAATGATGCAAGAGAATTCTTCCTCGGCCTTCCCTTGGCAGCACCACTTAAGGAAGATCCACCACTCATACCACGTGATGATCGTCTCAACCGTTCTAAACTACTCGCTCCTGAGGATATATCATCCCCATGATTATCCAAATCAGCGGCTGCAGCCAATACATCATCCAATATACCCGTATCCTTAAGTTGTTGATGTGTAGCCGCAATAGCCGATGTTGATCCCATCCCACCAACACTAAGGTCTGACATGCCTCCCCAACTTTCAAGACGGTTACGATTATTCACACTATTCATTAAACTATTATCTTGTGATGATGATAGATTCGTCTTCCATGTTGCCTCGGAATACTTCCTTGTCTTTTTATTAGTCCGGCTGGGAGTGGCGGTAGTACTTGCGTCTTCTTCTGTAGTCTTTGATGTTTCCTCAGTAGCACCCGCTGCTGCCAATTTACGTTTACTCCGACGTTTCTTTGGTGGTAAAGTCTTCATATCATTAATCTTATTGTTATTCGACGATGAGGTAGTAGTAATACCATCAGTATTATTCAATGGATCACCTTCACATAATGCCTTCAAATGATCTTGTACATTACTATTACCATCAGTACCTGCTGTTGTGGCAACATCTGATAATTCAATATCACCCACAGGATCATCACTATTGGTACCAATTAAGAAATCGACTGTGTCACTTCGTGTACGATGTGCTGATAATGCTGATGCTGCGTTATTCATATTGGAATATATTTCCAATGTATCACTACGTGGTCTACGCTGCTGTTGAACTGCCAGTAGAGACTCATCCTTGCCACCAATACCAGTAACACTACCGACAAGTCCACCACCAGCCGGTACAGGAGAGTTCAACACACCCTGCTCGGCGGCAACCTGTACGAAGAAATCCAATTTGGTACTATTAATTGAACTAGCAGTTGAATCTAACGTATCACTACGTGGCCTTTGTTGTCTTGATATAGAATCCATTGTACCACTACGTGATCTACTACTTCCATTACCATGTAGTAGTAAATCACTACCACCACTACCGGCACGTATAGGACGCAATGCGGTATAATTACTCGACGCACCACTAGGTGCTGAAATGACATGCATTGCAAAACTTGCACCATCATCGGCTGCCGCTGCGACAGCTGCATCTAGATCGTGACCCATATCACCGGCTACGGCGGCTGTTAGAAAATCTAAGGTGTCTGATCGTTCACGTTGACGATATCCTGGGAAGACGTTGTCGAGTGTGTTACTACGATATCTACCCCCTTCAACATCGTTGTCATTATCTTCGTTGTAATTAATTCCATCATCCTCATCATTCTTATTGTTGTTATTATTATCCATCAACATGTCAACAGTGGCAGAAGCACTTGCAATCTTCTTACTCTCTTTTCCACCAACACCACTTCCAACGCTATTAGTCCTATACCGTTCAGGTTTATTAATTGTAGCAATACTACCACTATTACTCCGTGTTCGATATCGTTTACGTATTGGTCCCTGTGAAGTTAGTGACGCTTGAGATCCTTTACTACCAATACTGTTATTTAATGATGTCAAGGATGCGCCTCGTGTCCGGTTGGTAATTTTGGGTGTCTTACCGTATATATCCATATGATGTGTATAACTTTGAGATTGATATGTGTCGTTAGTTGTACCTTTCATTAAGTCAGATGTTGCCTTACCAACGGGAGTTGGATTGTATATCATGTTACCATTTGTATCAATATCGACATTATTGTTGTTGGTTGTGGAATTGTTCATATCATTATCAACTTGGAATTCCACATGACTTGATAGGAAATCTATTGTATCACTACGACTACGTCGTTTATTACTGCCAGTTATACTATTAGAGCCGCCGGGTGATAATGGGTTAATATCTGGCAACATTTCAATATCAACTCTACTCTCTTCTTCCTCATTATTATTATTGTTAGAATTGGAATTGTTCATTGCAGCACGGAATGATTCAATGGTATTACTCCTTGCTCTACCTTTTCCTACAACACTACCACTTTCATCGCCCTCATCTTCTTTAAATGATACCATTGGCTCTGGGTCATTTAAAATTGGTGGTAATAAATTTGTTGAAATTTCATCTTGAGGCTTGGCTGAACCAAATGGCGGAGTGTCAATATCTTCTTCTTTTTTAGTGCTTTCATCAGCTTCTGTTGCTACCGTTTCTATTGTTGGGGCGTTTATTAATTGTGACATATCATCATCAGGTGGTGCCTTTTTACTACCAATTGGTGGAGTGTCAATATCTTCTTCTCCTTTATTCTCAACCGCGGCCTTACCATCTTTACTATCCACCGCTGCCTGATCCCCTTCGGACTTGTTATTAGCAGCATCAGCATTATCGTTATTAAACAGTGACTTCTTAGCACCACCATCTTTATGACGTTTACGCACCGGACCTGTATTTTTAATTAACGGTGTTTTAGTTGGTGATTTCCCATCTCTTCCTTCTTTATCCTTACCATCATCAGGCTGCAGTGCCGCGGTAGTAGTATTATCATCTTGAATAATATCCTCAGCACCACTTAAACTTGATACAGCTGAGCTTAAACTACGTGTTCTACTTCTTGTACTTCTTCTTTTACTTTTACTACCACCACTTCCTACAATGGTAGTTTTATTAGTTTGGGAGTTTATTGACTTATTCGAAGATGGTGGTGTTGGCACTTCCTTTTCGTCACTATTATCGTCTAATAATTCTGAATTCATATTTTTGGAAGGTGATAGCATTGCCTCGATTGTATCGGTTACACAATGTTCCAATGGATTAGATTTATTGACTGCTGTTTTATTATTTTGATGGGGTGGTGTACCGACGTCATTATTATCATTTTTATTTTTAGGGTTAGTTGGTGTGTTTTTGGTATTGTTTACGGATGGTATATCACCACCTATATCAGTAGTACTTTGTTTAGATGTAGCCATATTGTTATTGATTGGTATTGTTTGATTATACTTTTCTTACAGTTTTATTAGGTTTTATTGCAATGGGTGATTTTTATTGTCGATGTGGTATCCTTTTTATATTGTTATCAAATAAAGGAGTGCTCAGATATTAAAATATATATTTACATTTTGTATATAATATTATTGATCTTTGGAATATCATATGGTTGGGCAATGTCCTCTTTATCACTAGCGGCAAACCGACCTTCATTTTTTGTGGTTTCTCGAATCTCGACTCACAAATATTTCGTTGTCTCGCCAATTTGCTTTAGAGGTTCTACACAGTGTTGTTATAGTGCTTTGATGTGTTGGCGGCTGGCTGCTAATGCAATAATTATATCCAGAAGCTGGCTGATCAGTAGAACAACGACACAATAGTCTATCATCATTATTAATTGGTTTCTTTTTGTAGCAGTTTTGACGATACAACCTAGGAGTTTCTACCTCCGACAATCAAATCATAATAATATGTATTACATACCTATCTCCTTGCTGCTATTTGATGGGAGAGTATAGTACGCTGACATTATATACCAGGCAGCATCCATCAATGCTACTAATGTTACTCCGTTTTATACTAATTTTACTTATAGTGGGCATATCATATGTCTTTGCGGCCTCTTCTGACACATCATATACACTCGATGATAGCTGTCGACAACAATATGTACACCTTCTACCAGAAATTTGTGGTAACAAATCATCGTCCAACAATAATGCAATAGAAACAATTAAACATTTAGTATCAACTGGTAACTTATCCAAAGCAAGGAAAGTTGCATATGAATGTTTATATCTCATTCGAGGTAGTGATAATAATAAAGTGAAGAGATATGATGATATAGACATAAGACATTGCTGTTCGTCGGAGGATGAAGTTATACAAGCATATAAATCTTCATCGGATGCATTTTATAAGAATGAGAACTTCCTTGAGTTGATTAAATATGAATATCAACAGTATGATGACGACATTGTTGACAATAGCTCATCTTCTTCATCGGATTGTTGGAATGGACATGATGATATACTGAAAACAAACTCAATATCCTTTGGTCTAATGGAAGAGAACGATCACAACATGAGCCCCGGATCTGCTGCAATTGATCTTTGGAATAAGTGTTGTTCCTACTTTCGATCATGCAATACTGATAAAGAATCATCATGTTGTGACAAGACAAATGAAAGTAGATACCTATGTTGTGATTTAGCAGAAGGACTTGACAATCATCTGATACTACCAGCACTTCGTGAACCAACGATTAATATTCGTGTTAACAAATACAAAGAAGACAAGTCGGAAGTCATCTCCATTGAACAGGAAGGATCTCTTAGACAATTTGATGTTTCGGGAGTGCTATGGCCGGCGGGATACTTACTAGGATTATGTCTCTCCAATCCTATAGAATGTGGAATGCCTGAAATTCTAGATGCCATTGATGGTAGTAGACGACCTTTTGCTGTAGAGTTAGGTTGTGGAGTTGGTTTTCCATCAATTGCCTTCGCAAAGTTTGTACAGCAATATATGAACAGTACTGAGGTTTGTGATGATGACAACAACACAGTCTCGCCAATTATCGTTTCAACAGACACTTCCAACATATCATTGGCTCTTACTAAAACAAATGCTCAAGCAAATGATGTCGGCGATCTAGTACTTATAAACCATGCAAACCATTCTGACTTGGAGTCTCTGTCTACCCTTCATCAACGAGTTACTATTGGCGAAGATGTACATACCAAATTTGATGTCATACTTGGTTCATCTTTACAATCACTATTCGATGAGACATCAAAGCATAGTGCCACATTATGGCAGTCGTTAGATACTCTATTATCAAATGATAAAGATTCGGTTGTAGTTTTGTCTCATGTACGATCAGGAAATGAACAAATTGTGCTACCGCCAGATTCGGAACGCCTATTTGAAGTTGTAAGGAGAGTATCGGGTGACAAGTTTGGAATGCTCACAAGAGATAGTCATAGCTCAGACTTTGAACTTGTACTGCTAAGAAGAAGACCAGTATAGGTGCGACATACTGGATATTAGCAAGTCAACAATCTACAAAATATTCTACTCTTTCTTGTTGGCAGCCTCCAAACAAATTGATTCATATTCTTCCAACATGAAGTCTAGGAATTTTTCGGCATCAGGAACCACACGAGAATCGGCAGACTCCACACTCAATATTATTTGTCCGTCATAGCTTGTAACCAATAGACCTATCGGAACCTTTGGGGGTAAAGGGAGAAAAGCACACAACAGTTTGATTGGCATAGATCTCCAGTGGATCTCAAAAGGATACCCCATCACATTGGAAATAACTGCAACAGCTTGACAATTTGTGTGTACAAGAGCATATCTAGCAAGTGATGCGCTTCCTAACTTTGAGATCAACGATGTAATGAAGTGACTAATCAAGGGCGCTGGAGTACGCTTAGCTCTGCTCAGTATCTTTGATATTCTGCCCAACCGAGACAGAGAGCTGGTGTGGCCTGAAGGATTGAATGGTATTCGAGAAACAAAAGCTCCCACCTTGTTTGAGATACTTTGATTAGGTAGAATGGAGCCCGTGAGATGCGCCGTAACAACAATACTGACAGAAGATGGACACTTGGTTGGGTTTGTCTCTGATTTGGCTTGAAGGAGTTGATACTGCTTCTCCAAAGCTCTACCCAATAGAGCAACAAACAGATCGTTGAGTTTTGTGTGGTGGCCTATAGTCTTGGCTACGGCCTTGGCATCATCTACTTTGGCCAAATACTTCCAACATACAGATCGTTTACTGATGCTCTCAACGTTTGTATCAGTTACAGCATTAAATGGGTTGACTGATGTCAGCATGTTCCAGACTTGTTGAAATATAGCAATGATTGAACCAAGGAGATAGTACATTACATACCCAACAAGTCGCTTGATCATCCCCATCTTCTTTACTTGAGTCTTGTACTTATCAACAGCATCAAGAAGGAGGCTATCAAGCTGCTCCTTTTCATCACTCATTTCCTTTACAATGGCGCTCATACTAACGCCGTCACATATGACATG
>Ga0075439_15623_pt1 | contig 16057 bp, 15 predicted proteins | sample MintriSingleCell_FD_74264 | JGI IMG/M metagenome (GOLD analysis project Ga0075439, IMG submission 74264) | Marine eukaryotic communities from Monterey Bay, USA to study complex ecological interactions - Minidiscus trioculatus JGI Plate_4_G5... | ecosystem: Environmental > Aquatic > Marine >... | reverse complement strand
TCAGGAATGCCCCGAAACAGGGTGTCGGGGCACTGCCTTATGGCCAAGACCCTATCACGATGTTGATATCTAGGTATCCTTATTTGGAGTTTTCCTTTAGTGAAAGCTGACTTTTTTTCTGGTGCAACTACTTATTGAGAAACCTGAAACCAGCCCTCTAAGTCCATAACATATTGTGGCATTGATTGGTGTGAGATATAGCTGTAGGTGAGAGTTAGGGGAGGCGTTATGATGTTGTTTATTATCGTTTTGATGATCTCTATGAAAAAATCTATACTTGAATGAGTTATTGCAATGGGCCACCTTCTCGATCAACAGCTCAGATACTTCAAACTTTATTTGATATCATTTATCAAACCCTTATATCAGCTCATCTCTTTTACCATCATGTTCCTTTCTTCTACGGATATCGTTAATATTAGGTGGCTCTAGTGGTGCTTAATTGCAGTAAAAACCCTTGTAGTATGAGAAATACTGCTATTGCCCTAGCTTTTTTGTTGGGTGGTGCAGTAGCCGAGGATGAATATATTCCAGGTCAACCACCAAACGGTGTGGTAACTTCGAGTAAGCTTCAGATTCATGTAAGTTTCAATCTATGTGGTATATATATGTTTGTGTGATAGTAAGAGTTTGTTTCAATGTGTGTACAATATAATGACTTACTTTTACCACACTTAATGAAGGTTCCTAAAACACTTACGAAACCGGGAGGGTATGAACATCGTGAAGCATTATTTGGTATCCCTCCATACGGGGGATCAATTGCTCAGAATATGTATTATGCGGCAGATACTGTGTGTGACTTTAATAGTATCAATACCCGTGCAGGATATCCGATTAGATCAAAAGACGATGATGGTAACATGATACCATGGCAATCACCATTCATTTTAATGGTGGACAGGGGTGGATGTACATTTGTCCAGAAAGTTAGGAATGCCCAGCGTGTCGGTGCCGCGGGTGTGATTATTGCTGACAATTCTTGTTTATGTTCGGCCACTGAATGTACATCCGATCCTGGACATGAATGTGAAGAACGTGAACCAATCATGGCAGACGATGGGAGTGGATCAGACATTAGTATCCCATCATTCTTAATGTTTAAACAGGATGCTGATCAAGTGAAAGCAGAAGTACAGGCAAATCATCCTGTTCGTATTGAAATGATGTGGAGTTTGCCTAGTCCTGACGATCGTGTGGAGTATGAATTGTGGACTACTCCTACTGACATTATCTCGGAAGACTTTCAAAAGAACTTTAAGGAGGCTGCAGTTGCACTTGGTGACCGTGCATACTTTACTCCCCAAATGTACATCTATGATGGAATTAAGAGCGGTTGTCAGGATTACGAGGGAGAGAATGACTGCTACAATTTATGTACTAACAACGGGAGATATTGTGCCACTGATCCTGATAATGATTTAGATCGTGGCATTTCAGGAGCGGATGTTGTTAGTGAAAGTTTACGCAGAATGTGTATATGGAGTCAATATGGGAAAGATGATGGAGTTGGTGTAGAGTGGTGGGATTACACCAATGAGTTTATGTTTCGATGTAACACAGAGGAATTCTTCACCTCAAAGCAATGTGTGAATGATGCCATGTCGCGTGCAGGTGTTGATATTAAGAAGATTGAACAGTGCATGAATGATAGTGGAAAGTTAGATGAAGATGTTGAGAATAGTCTGTTGGAAGTGCAGCTACGAGAGAAGGATAAGAGTGGAGTAGTCATTCTACCTGCATTGTATGTTAACCGCGTGTCAATCAGAGGATCGTTGGAGTTCCCAGTTGTATTCAAAGCAATCTGTTCAGGATATTCTTCTGGCACAACCCCATCAGTATGCGAGACGTGTGCAAGTTGTTCTGATCAAAAGTCATGTATCAGTCAAGGGTACTGCGGATCGAAAAAGCTTCAGGAATCTGTCTCTACTATGAACATGGTGTATTCAATGATGGGGCTGTCTCTCGTCTTTTGTGTGTTTAGCTACATTCAACATCGACGATACCAAAGTCAGATGCAGTCACAGGTGAAAGGTATTATTGCGGAGTATATGCCACTTGAAAGTGATCAAAACTTACAGAATAATTCTGTATCAGATGAGGATGGAGAGTTTACCTAAAGTGTTCTTCCTGAGATAGGTATTTGTTTGTGGCGGTCGAGTTGCATTGGCATATCCAGGAGCTCTTGAGGTTAGCATTGTAGAGAAGTACATTTTATGTTAAAGAGTTGGTTGTATATTTACTATATTCAGCTAGACTTCGGTGATAGAAGTTGTTACAGTTGCCAAGACTTTATCTTTTGAAGTCAAGAGCTCGCCATCGAAGAGATCAAAGTCATCGTCTCTACCACTTCTGTTATATCGGTAGGTCTCTTCTTCATGCTCATATTCTTCTGTACTGCGTTTGGCTGGTGTGACGATTGGATGACTTGACCTTTTCCTCTTGCGTGTGTGGTTAGAAGATGAGACAGTGATAGACTCCGCATGAAACTGATCAGAAGATAGAACATCAAGAATATCAGGTAGCGGTTCCGGGGGCACCTTATCTTTCTCAACAGCTACGGCATCACGAAGGGCCTAAATACAACAGACATAAAGCAGTGAAGATTAGACTACAGTCCTTTCACGAATCGCTGCCGCCGCCACAGCATTCCGAAGCTCCTATGGGACCAATCACAGTTTAGTGCTGTATTCATCAAACAACTCAAGTCTAGTCCAAAATTCTACAGCTCATACTCAAAGAAAAAGACCCACCTGACAACACTTCTCCCTCGCAACAGCCGGGGAGACAATATCCCACGCATAAGTTGAATAGTTCTTCAAGAGAAAACGACCAGGGGGTTCCATGGCATGTATTTGATTTAGTACCTCCCTGTATAAGGATGTTGAGCAGTTTAGGATAAGGATACTTGGAGTTGATAGCATATGAAAGCTAACAATCTTACCTTGATATAACTGCCTTTTGCTTTTTGGTTGCTCTTTGATAATCATCCACACGACTTCGGCAAATATTCCGCAGTTGCTCGTTACCACTGTGCTCATGGTTCCTTCCTCCGCGACCAAGCAACACATCATTTTCGTTTATTGTAGTAATGGTTGACATACTCTATACTGAAGATTGGTTTGCAAGTCAAATTATGAGAGCATGCTCCTATAGGCTCGACTTGGTATTGCAAAAGAGTACTTGCTGTTCATATATTAGACCATACACAAGATATTCCGTTGCTCTCAAATTTGTCATTTCAATACATAGTATCAATTTGAGCATGATCTTTTGTATGGGACATAATAGATGTGACACTTACTTGAATGATTTGCACATGATCCAAAATTTGTTTATACTCTATTCTCATTCATCAATTGTCGAGTCAAAAGGTCAATACAATCATGGCACATACACATAAAAAAGCTTCTCAACCCCACCAAACATTGTCTATCCTAGCTTTCTTCTTTTACTTAGATCGTCTTTCTGTTCTTCGACCTCTCTTCCTTTCCCCTTACCGCCTTCTTCACGTTTCCAGACATCTCTCAAAGCAACTACAACCTTATTCATAGCATTAGTTTCAAACTTCTCTGCATACTTTTCGACTTTTGCAATCCATGTGCTGCTGTACTTTTGTGATTTGCTATCTCCCAAACCAACAAGTGTTCTCGCTAGCCCCAAGGTGTAATCAAACAACCAATGCGCTGGATTGATATTTAATTGCAAAGAAGCGGCGTACTTATACGCCTTTCCAATACCATCAGCACACTCGGCAATGTCAACAAACATTTCCTCCATGGTTTCTTCATCTCGAACTGCTGCTGGATCCATCAATATAGAATGAAAAGAAGCTAATGACTCCTCAATCAGAGATAGGTTGAGAAAATGTGTAGTCCAATGTTGTTGTCCGCAAATAGACGTTGCCATTTGGTAGAATTGTTGGTCAACTTCTCGCTCAGTATCTATACCATCATCGCTACGTTGTTTCTTCTCGTTGCTACTACCGCCATTATTGAGATGATCAAATACCTTTTCCTCTGCCTTGCACATATAAGTAATAGCCATTGCCTCCTTCTTTTTCTTCATAGAACAATCATCGGCCACAACTGCTGTGGTGTTTTTACAACTTGGACAATACGCTGATCGATCTTCTGCCATCATACCATTCTTTGGAGTTGCATAAGATACCTTCAAGCCATATTCATCTGGATCATCCCCATCATCGAACATGACGTCCTCATCTAGATATCTACCAGTGCGCGGGTGGCAAGATGGACATGGAATTCTTGACGCCAAATCTCCAGTATTGTTATCATCCTTACATCTGACGCACTGACAAACAAAATGTTTATTTGCTTTTAATAACCGTTGACGGATTGGATAGGATGAAAATAAATACTTGCCAAGATAACTAATGTGAATCTCATCGCCAGCTTTGATATCACATGCTGCTTTTAGTATTGATACATCATCATTCTCTCCAGAAGGATCCTCAACTACCACGGCATTTGGATTGCATGAATGATTAACTCTACTCAACCTATGGTAAATCCTTCCATTTTCAAATGAATTACATGAGTATATAAGAAGAACTTTTAATAATGACTCATCTTGATTTGATAATAAACTATCAAGTGAAGAATTAGATGCAGCTATTTCTCGTGAGCATTTAATGGCCAACTTTGCTAATTCAATGGCATCCTTCTCGTTTTGTTCTTCGGTACTAAACTCTGGATGGTACAATTCCAATAGTTTAGACTTTATTTCTTCATTCATTGTTTTATGTTGTATGGCATATGATGCCAGAGCTACAAGCATACCACGAAGTTTACTTGTTCTTTGTGAATCATTATCGAGTTTTTTTAGTATAGATTGCGGTAGGATAATATCAGTTAATATAGATGAAGTTGTTGCAGTAGATTGCTGCAAGAAAGAAGGAGATTTAAATTGTGATCTGATATCTCCTTCGGATAACTTTATTAGTGGAGATTCTTCGAAGATTTCGTCACCTTCTGCATATGATTTTGTTGCAAATAGTCCATACTGTTTAGTAGAATGGCTGCCGCCAGCAGAGTTGGACAAACGGATGTCCATGGATGATAATAAATAGTGCGACTGTAATAGAATAAATGTATTTTAATTCCTATGTTATTTATTTATTTATTTATGTTGATATTAGATACTACACCCATAAATAATTATTGTGGTGAGTTCTGTAATAACGTGCACTGGTTATGAGTCAAAAATTCGCGATGCCCGATGCACTCGCGGAAGAGGTGCTCATCTCGCCTTCCCTCAATAGGAGTATGTGCATCTCAACAAGTCTGGATATTAATCGGTTATTTATTTCGTTAGTGCGGTTAATAGTTCCATTAGTTTCCTGGAGTACAGAGCGAGGAGGGATTAATGATTAAAAAGTCTCTCCTTGTTATAAAGAACATACAGTACAATACCTGACAAGATACAATAAATATATACTTACAATCTTATCGAACACATATTATAATGGTACGATTTCGACAAAACTCTGCTAAATCCACCCAGCATAAATTTAATGATGTCGGTATAGTATACAGAGATCACGAACCTACTACAGACAATGAATTCATAGAAGAGACAGCAACAACAATATTACCCCTTTCTATTGATAATGGTAGTAGAGATTCAGAAGAAGATGATAATAGCAGTGTAGAAAGTGTAGACTCTGATGATGATGATGATACTACATTACTATCAACACACTTTTTACTAAAAAGAAGACACCCAACATATACTCCCCATATATTTATAACTCATCCGCACTTGGCAGTCTTACCGGTTTTATTGTTAGAATTTTTGGCTCTGGCACTGACGAGAGCTGTACTACCATCATTACTACTCAAAAGATATGAGTCAAAAACATACATTGTTATGGGTATTGCAGAATGCTTTCGTGGTGTCTGCGCCTTCTTTGCGTGTCCTCTCTTTGGACAATTAAGCGATATATGGGGAAGGAGACCATGCTTGTTTGTTACTGTGTTTGGTACATTATTACCAGTGTGTTCACTGACATTTATGCATGATTATACAACAACTAATAACGACAATAATATTGAAGTATCAGAGGATATAATGACGTCTAAATTGATAATGGATGTTGTTGATGAGGGGGATGCACTATTGGCTGGAGTAGATGCCGGGGATGCATCTGATGTGGGTTGGTTCCCAACTTTTGGTGGTAGTATTGGTACAATTACAAGTGGTGACTACATGCCTGATATTCACCGCATAGATGTGTTTGTAGTTCTTTTGGCGCTGTCTGGTTTGTTCAGTTCCACCTTCACTCTGACGTTTGCTTACATCTCCGACGTGGTAAAAGATAGAGATGGTAGAGTTGCGGCATATGGACTAGCATTGGCCACCTTTGGCCTGTCGTTTACTATAGGACCTCTATTAGGGGGGTATTTTGCCAATGTGAATGATGAGAAGGGTAATAACTTCATGAAATTGATTCATATGGATAATGAAGACACGGGAAATGATATTTCAGATGATCACACTGCATCTGATGTACATCCACTTGGCCAACACAGGGTGTTTATCACCTCGCTAATTCTGGCAATATTGGATTTGTTTTACATACATTTTCTTCTCCCAGAGAGTTTGAACAGTAACACAGATGAGATGGAGGTTAACACCGGAAAGGATGTTGACTCTGAGACTGTCGATGATGATGGCAGTCCTTGTCGTACATCTTCAACTAGATTGGCATCAACATCGGACACATCAAACGCCCCGGTAGCTGCAGGCATCGGGGTATCGAGGCGGGCATCTTCAACTTGGTGGAATCCTTTTGACTCGGTGAAATATCTAATGACAGAACCGCTTCTATCCACCATAGGAAAAATTACGTTCCTGTACTATACTGCTCTACATGCCGTGGTATCAACACTTGTTCTCTGTTCTCTTAGATGACTTCCTTCATGTAAACTTCTACTTCTGCCATAGCCACATCGCTAAAAGGTTTAGCGATATGGCTCCGGCTGCCTCGTGGTATCCAAAGGTATCCAATAAACTCTTGGAAATCTTTTCTTTTGTAGCCAATAGATGAGATCGGGATTTCGTTGAAACGCCTGCTGTATGAGCTTGGCTTCTGATGATTCATCAATGAGTCCTTGATTTGCAAGAGATGAAACGGCACCCACGGCAGCTTCCAACACGTCTACTCCATCAATCCCTGTTGTTGATGATGGAATGGAAGCACCACTGCCAACACCACCAGTTACACCCTCGGACTTTTCGAATCGAGTATGAGTACTCCAATACATGTGTGTCAACTCTCTAACCTCTCGAACACTTTCAGACATTTTGGCAATTGATGTTGTGTATCTTGGCCGTGTCAAGGAAGAAAACTAATATCATAATCATTTGATTGTATCATAAATGGTTGGTAAAGCATCACATTTTCTATCAAGCTGATACATACCGAATCAGAAGAACGAATGATGTTTTTAATCTTGTGTGATTTTTTTTTTACTTTTGACTCTTGACTCCTCCACTTCACTTTACTTTATTATCATTTCTAACTAACACAACCATGAACTTAGTAACTGCACTCAAACACTTGCCTATTACGGCGCAGCCTCTTTCTGTTAGACGCGTAGTTAGTGTTGTTAATGTTAAAGGTGTATCGATGGGGACAGCATTAATTAGCGGCAATTCGTATCCAGTTGAGCCGATTAAAGGCGAGTTAACCATTGGTACAATCGTGGTAGTCGCAACTAAGCATAAATGGTTCGAGGATGTTACCGACTCTCCGCCCGATTATATAGTAAAGAGGGTGGCAGGCATTAATGTATGTTGTTTGTTGATTATAATTGTTGATTTATTATTGTTGAGTTGTCGAGTCAACTAATAATTTCTTATTTCTTTCTACCAATAATTAAACAGGCAGATGGTTCTGTGTACCTACTTGGTGATAATGGTTCTAGGAGTTGGGACAGCCGATTATTTGGATTTGTCAATGCTAATCGAATTGCCGGCGAGGTTATTGTATGAAATAAAGATAGAGCGTCAAAATTTGGATGAACAAACCTCTTGGGATAAATTTGATGGGGGGGTAGACAATTAGTGCTACTGGGGTTCTTGTATTTTCAATGCGTTGAATTACCAGACACTACGCAGGGGGTTAAAATTAGAGAATAGTTATCCCAGAATTTCTTATTGTGCCCGCAATTCCCCATTCACTTTCCCTCTCCTCTCATAATTATTTTACTCGACACCACAATTCTCTACAACATACTCTAATAGTAGGATTAGTTTTATTGTCTACAACTGGTGGCGGCACACAGGGATAATATTATCTATTATCGGCACCTTCTAGCGTTATTATTGCGGCTATATTAGTGTCATATCCAGGTAAGTTCGATACATATTAAGAAGTCATTATTGGCATTGCAATAAATTTTTGCAATAAATAATCGTCGGGGTATGGTATTAGTTTAAGGATTGTTTTGGGATTAGAACTTTATTATTATATATTGGTGATATTTATTGATATTGTTGTGGTGTTTTGGATTTGTTTTGTTGATGTAGTTGTAGTTATCGGGATATTAGCGGCGGCTACTACTACCGCTACTACAATACAGAGTCTCGAGTTTTAGCAGGGGGGAAAGATATCCCCCCCAAAAAGGATTTCGTATTCAATTTCGAAAAGTACGGCTTTTATCACTCGATACGCGAGTGTTACGCCAGATGTGACATAGAGTCATTTTACCCCATTATATCCTAACCTTTGTCTCACCGTTATCCAGTTTTTCACAGGCTAATCAACCAACATGGGGAATTGCAATTGCAAATCAGCCCCTCATCAAGTTAATGCATCAGCTGCCTCCTCTCCTGGACCTATTAGTGAACGTCCTCCAGATTCTTCTCCTCGTTCTCCTACTCGAAAGGGCCGGATAGCATCTATTCTAAGAGGTGTTCTTCCAGAAGAACAATCACCTAATACTACTCAGCGGCGACAGCGTCCTCGTCGTCATCAAGATCAAGCTGAAGCAACATTACCCTCTCCTTTAGCGGATGCGCAACAACAACAACAAAGTGTCTCGTTCTTACCAACAGCAACACTACAACCATCGGATGCATCCTCTCTTACTAATGTCTTCCATACCACCAACACCGCACCCTCATCGTCAACTAACAACCAACCTTCCGCACCCGCCGCTGCAACATCATCTAACAATGAATCAGTATCATCTAATGATGCAACAACAGTTGTAGATGTATTTGACGGTGGGGGGAACGAGTCTTCTCCCTTCCCTTCTCCCGTGAGGCCATTATCTTGGCATGGTGAGTTAAAATTGTATTGTTTCTCTTACCCTTCACAAATCCCCTTGTAGTCAACCTCGTCATACCACTCACTTTAATTACCTTAAATTATATAGCTGATAATGAAGACGGTGATGTTTCCCCGCATTGTCAATTTTGTGGGGAATGTTTCGATAACACAGTTGATTGTGATGAACATGAAGATGAATGTATTAAGAACCCTGAAAATTGTAGTGGTAGTAGCGGATCCTCCGTTGATAGTTCCGATGAGGAAGATGATAGTGACGGCAGTTCGTCTGGGTCAAATGACGACACCAAGGTTGCGGAGGATGTGGAGGCAGAGGTAGAGGATGCTACTTCTGTACAGCAGGTATGTCATATCATGTGAATCTTTTCTTATTTAGTGGATATTGTTTATTGTCTGCTTACCAATCTTTTCACCACCTCTGTTTAGGATATATCATCCGAGGCCTTGGAAATAATGGAGCTTCGACAGTCGTTACGTGAGATGACGGCTCGGGCAGTGTTTGCGGAGAAACAAGCAGCGGCATTAGCCAAACATGTACGTATGAAAAATCATTTGAACTAAAGCCGCTTGCTTCCAACTATTGAGATGCTTGCTCCTACTATTGTGTCATCTAACGTTGTACCTCTCACATGTTACTTCTTTCACTTGCATACATTCTTAGGTTGGATCAAATGGTGATGATCATACTACCTCCACGTACCCCGAAGCTATTGATGAGAGTACAGATCCAACAGCGTACCCGAGAATGACAGCTCATGTGGCCGAGCTTCAACGTAAATTAGCCGAGTTTGAAGATCAGGGAGCTCTTAGTGATGAAGAGATGATGTATAGTGATGATGAAGAAGATCCCAAAGAAGAACAAAGGTAAGAAATAAGTTATTGTGTACACCTATTCTATTGACTTTAGAATATATTCTCACGACCCTTCTACCGTCAATGCAGTGCGGCTACGGCTCGTGGAAGGCTTCTGGCAGAATCTTCTCAAAGAGGTCGACCTACCCGAGCATCATCTGTGGACGCTGCGTCGAGATCTTCTGCTCCAATTCGCCGCAGTCTACGGACCAGGTCACTTGCGCGGACAGCTGCCGAGGATAAGCCCCGTGATCTTTCCAAGTTGACATTCACTCTTCATGATGGCAGTGGCGATGCAAGTAGGGATGTTGTAATTGACGGCATCTTGGCTGACATGCTGTTTCCACAAGTAACTGAACAGTCTCTGTCGTTTGCACGCTTCCAAGTGAAACCACGATATTTGGATTTAGTGAGGGATTTCACTAGTCAAGACTTCTACCACACGAGAAAGTCAGAGTGGAACCGAGTAGGAAAGAAGACTCTAGAGAAAGCTTGCGGTTGCAAGGATGTGATTGACAAGATTCTTCGTGACTTGATACAGATGGACGAGGCAACACTCTTCTATGTGTTGATGTTTCTCAAATGTCCCCTCAAAGACTTCAATATTGAAGCATATACCGCCGCTCCGGGCCGTCAATTGGACGAAAATCAAACCTGGAAAGCCGTTCGGGCGATCAACGCAGCTATTCCTACAACTAATATCAATCATCAGAATGAATTGAATGCCAGACCAATCCAGCCTCGCATCGATTGTGAACGTACAATCTGTAAGAAACACTGTGAAAGAGTCAGGCAACTTGAAGTGGATGACAAGGTCAAGATTATATATATTGTCAACGACTATTGTCGGGATATGAACGTTCCCCTTGCTGTATTAGGGTTTGGTGGCACAGGTGTATCATCATTCTTTAACCAATTGAATGCTGGCATTATCTTTGGTATCGTTGCACGTGGAGGACCTCACCCGTCAAGGATCAATTCCTTTTATCCTGCCGACAAGACAGCTGAAAATGCCATCATTAAGACTACGAATTGGGTTGCTCCAGTTAGTTTTATGTTTGATTACTTCCTCAAGTTTGTTGTCTCCCAGAGATGTGCCGAACGGGGTATCACCAACTACACTCCTCCCACTAACACCATCCTGGATGTATTGAGTGAGAATGATATGGCACCATTTGTCAAGAAAGGTCTAATTGATGCTGATACGATCGCTAATGCTCTTAACCGAATGAGTCAACAGGGTCGTAATGGTCTTTGTGCCGCAGCCTCAAAGGTAGTAGGTTACAAGATTACCAATCCTAGTGAAGCAGGAAAGATTTTGGGACGTCTTCTAACCCTTGCATCTGATGCTGTTGTGTCAGGTACTGCCGGATGTGATGAGAGGCAGAGGGTATTGAATAGGGCCTGTACTGAAAAACATTTGGAACTTGTTGTCAAGAAGAAGGTAGTCTACCGCAGCATTTATACGCCAACACTTGCTATCAAAGCTCTTGTTAGTCAGGGGTTCGATAAAATCTCTGAAGTTCAGATCTGGTCCGCTGCTGGTCTTAGGGATGTCCCAAAGCATCCATTATTTGGGTGTATTGACGTGAATGAAAAGACAGGAAAGCTGACACAAGAACAAGTGGGATGGCATGGTAGTACTGTGGAAGAGGTGGAAGCATCCCAAGCTTTATTACGCAGTGTCAATATTGGGGTTGTAGCAGGAGGACATTGGACCGAGAATATATTGGCCAATACTGGATCAGGCTACGAGCCAGACACATCTGATATGTATTTGTTGAGATTGCATTGTATTACAGAACTCGTCAAGTCAGTACAAGATAAAACCGAAATTGAACAAGTGAAGAAAGCAATGTCCAAGGCAATTACAATCTACAAAGAAGAGAATACAGCAGCAAGTTCCGTCACCATTTCTGTTGTTGGTGACAAAATTGGCAAGAAATCACACAACAAGAACAAAAGAACAATCCCGTACCTATACGGAAAAGTGTGTAGTCAATTTCTTCTCGTCAACTCATCAAGTGATTGTGAACTCATGTTTGGCGGCAAGGGGCAGGGAAACAGTAAGAAAGGCCTAGCACACGTCATTCTTCAAATTCTAGAACACTGCTACACAGAAGAATTCGAAAACACAGAGGAAAAGAAGAAGGGGAAGAAGAAAAAGAAAGTATTGAAAAGGCTAGCGAAGCTATGGAATGGCGACGACAGCCCTGACAGCGACTCTGACTAAGGGGATGGTAGGTATGATATCTTGTTAGAGGTGATGAATAAGTCGTACTCGTACCTAAATCTAATCTAATCTATCCTACTATGCAGTAGTATCAACACTTGTTCTTCTGCAGCGAGACAATTTCACATGGGTCCACAAAGACTTGGAGAGCTTATGGCAGCTCTCGGCTTATCTACAATGATTAGTGAAGCTGTTTTAGTAAGAATTGCAATACCACTATTTGGGGAGACAAGATGCATGAGAATTGGATTAATCTCATTTGCTCTACAGTGCGTACTCTTAGCGGTTGCAGACTCATCATGGCATTTGTTTGCTTGCGCATTTCTTGCTATGGCTGGCAACTTGGTTTATCCCTCTGTATCATCACTAGTGTCGTCGACTGTAAAACCTGAGCAGGTTGGGAGAGCATTAGGGGCAATAAATGGAGTCAAGGCTTTAACAGAGGGTATAGGGCCCCTATTATTCGGTACTTTGCTCACAATGAGTGAGAAGGATAGCTTGCCAGGATGGCCCTACTTTCTTGCCTCGATAATGGTTGGTCTAGCATATCAGGTGTGTAGGACGTTGCCAGATGATGAATCAGAGCTCTATATAAAACAAACAAGTCAAATAGCACGATGAATGATGACTCTGATGAAGAATATCTAGGTTTGGTTGACAGTACAATACAAGATAGAGATGTAGATATTGGTAGATAGTAATTGAAACCTTTATGTTAACGGATATACTTTCTTAGACGTCCTCCTGGCTTGGGTTTATCTCTTTGTATCTTCTTCTGTTCGATAGTAAGAGGAAGATGCGACTTGTCCTTTAACTCTCGAGTCCAGCCAGGGGGAAAGGTTGGTGATGTCCAAAGCTCTGAACACAGTCTCACACTCTCTTGTTTTGTCCAGCCTGTGTTGTAGAATGGGCCATCTATAAGTCTGTCAACAAAAGCTCGTGATAATAGCCCGTCTTTACAACATTGCTGAAAGACTTCAGTAATGAGATTAGCTCTTCTCTCGTCATCATTAGCCGATGATAGCACCTTTAGTAATACTTCCAACAACCAAGTGTATGATTGAAATGTTAATCGAAATCGAGACGCTCTCATAGCGCAAAACGTACTCTGGGCAACATTCAATACATTCTCTCTATGAGCCTTCGACCTTGCCGCAGTCTTCAAAATAGTATTGAATAGATCTGGTGCAGTCCCAAAGTTACTTTCTTCCTGCCTTTCCCGTTCAATCAACTCTTGTAGTAGCCCCCAAGCTTTCTCGATACTTTCTCCAGATGAATGCTGGCTGTGTAATTCTTCTGAGACAAAGGCTCGAATAACTTTTGAGTAGCTTTCACTGTTTGGTGATACAGGTCCATTGCCTTCTTTCATTTCATTTAATAATCTTTCTGCCCGTGAGGCGTCGTCCAGAGCCACGTGAGCGTCTATGCAAAGATTGTAAGTTGCTACATTTGGACTGGGTATACAGTTCTCTTCAAGGTTATTGTTTGCATCAATCATCTTTCTCAACCAAAACTCACATCTATCAGCACTGTTGGGCTGCTTAGTCCTTCCCCATGCTTTTATGATACAGTTATATGTTATTACATCGGGGGTTGCATGTGCATCTCCTTGTTCAGCTAAACCAATCATATCATGCAGTAGTCTTTCTGACTTAAAAGGGATCTCGAGCCTAAGCTCATTCGACAGTCTTGCCCATCCAGACAAAAGTGTATTGTATCCTACAACAGTGGCATTTACATCCGCTAATCCAAGAGATGACAGATCGGAAATGTACTTCAAGATTGTAGATGCTTTCTCCATCTCTTTTGTACCATCATCCTTTGAACAAGTGGTATGTTGTTGGTCAATCTCTTTACCCTTTGAAATCTGTTTCATTCTATTGTTTCTTTGAAGTTGCTCCGACCTCCATTTCTCAGCTTTAAGTGATGCTTTGATTATCCAAGCATCAATGGCTAACGTATAAGTCTTTGTATTGGCAGCTACAATGTGTTTCCAGTGATCCTTTCGAATATGCTTTCCATTCTCTTCGGCTAGTATAACCTCCTTTGTTATCTGTTCCATGATAAGTACAATGTTCATAACTTTTTCAGCCACATTCACATCTTTTCTACATCTTGTATAAGCTCGTAACACATAATTAAAAGACTCAGTTGTAGGCCAAATAGGTGTATCCGAGGCAAGCATATAATTCAGTATCTCTTCACATTCCTGAGCTCTTTCGTGATGTATATGCTCTTTCTTCCCTAATCCTCTCGAGCACGAATGAAGATATAAGTCGTATGATCGAGTATTAGGATGGAGTGGCAATCGAATGTTAGTATAAGTATAATCATTATCATTCGCATCATCCTCCAACCTACTCAACCAACGTCTTGATCGTACAACGGAGTGCAAATCTTTATCTTTTCCCCATGCTTCAATCAACAAGTTGTAATGTTCAACAGTTGGTTGCAAACTTTGCACAATAGCAGCGGCTTTATCATACTGATGATCTGCAGTATGAGATGATGATTGGTCTCCAAACCTTTCGTAAAACATATCTACCGCATCGGCATAATGTCTTTCGTTCATTCCCAGCCAATATTCCATCTTTTGCGGTGAGCTTGACGTCTTTGATCTATTGTATGACTCCATTACTCGTAAGTAGGCAGTAGCATCAATATTGAAGCTCTTATCAAAGTATATTATCGCCTTATTGTTGTTACTATTATTGTTTGTTATAATTCCATTGGTATCTGCATTTATTCGAGCAGATTGTAATAATGATAAGAGCCATTTCTCGATCTCTTCTGGGGTAGAATCATTCATAAACATAGGATCATTCCAAGGTCTCAAATCCTTCTTTGCTCGTCCAAAGAGTAATGAAGTAACTGGTCTTTGTATTATTGTTGTGTGGTCATTATTTATTTGCGATATATGGTTCATATGAAATTGACATTGATATCTTCTAGTATTAACAACACAATCATTTCCGTTCAATAAAGTAGTAGTATATAATCTCCGTGATAATCTGTTACATGCTGGAGTAATGTAGCATCTTAAAACCATCATCTCTAATTGAACTAAGTCTATCGGTATTATCAGGCCATACATATATAATATCAACTTAAACTGTATAACCAGGAGGTTAATATCTCACTAAGACTAATAATAATATACATTATCATACATTGCATACTCATAACATCGTGCCAAATTGCACCATAGTCTCTATCCTAGAGTACAATACGACATGGTCATACTTATGTAGTACTGTCATAGTGGCCCTGTGACAGACCATAAAATTGGATGTGTAGAGATAGCGTAACTTATGTAGCCTCTTAGGATCTGTAACTGAATTGAATGATGAGTACGAATGATGATACCAACCCTCCTGTTGTTGACTGGCGAGAGTCTATCCAACAATCGTTTCGCTCAGAAGAAGTACGATCCATTGCAAAGGTATGAAAATTGTGATGTCCATGTTATATTATAATTCGATTCCTTACTCTAACACATCATACACATTATCAGGTCCTGGCCAGTCTTGAACCAGGTGCAACATCTGCGTCTAAAACGATGCTTGCAATGAGATTTGAAGAATCAATCTTTAAAGCAGCGTCGGATCTTGATGACTATCGCAAAACAATACAAAAGCGTATTAAGAGATTGC
>Ga0075439_12432_pt1 | contig 16124 bp, 12 predicted proteins | sample MintriSingleCell_FD_74264 | JGI IMG/M metagenome (GOLD analysis project Ga0075439, IMG submission 74264) | Marine eukaryotic communities from Monterey Bay, USA to study complex ecological interactions - Minidiscus trioculatus JGI Plate_4_G5... | ecosystem: Environmental > Aquatic > Marine >... | reverse complement strand
TTCGAATTGTGATTGGATGAGTGCTGCCTTTTTACGAATGTTTAATGAATGATTCACATTTGTTGGTTGTGTGGATGATGTGTGTAGTTCCATATCCTCATCTTCACTTTCCAATCCCTCATCCAACTCGTCCACATTCTCATCATTACTTTCATTATACAACTCACTCTCCTTAACAAACAACTCCTGTCCATAAACCATACCCGCCATGTTCACACAATATGCCTCTAATATCTCTTGTGTACTTAATTTGTGTAACTTTTCTTTCAATTCAATACCAAATTTAGTATCAATGGGTGGTAAGATGTCAGCTGGAAGATAGATGCGCGTTTCATAGTTTATAAAGATGAGAGGAGATAGTAACTTATGTTAGTACATGTGGTAAGTTCTAACGAGTAGCGAAATCGTCGAAACATCATATAGAACGCTTGAATTCACACAATAAAACAAAACAAACACAGGAACTTTCCTGTTACTGTTAGTTTGATGGTATCCTCATCTTCCTCTTCACCTATATTATTGTCTTCTACATCACTATCTTCCTCTTCATCTGAATCTAAATCTTCTAACAAATCAAACATACATTCCTCATCATCATGTAATGTCCTACCATGATATTTTAAGTTTATTGAAGATAGTGGTGGACGACCTACCATACTTTTAGAAATTGCCAATTTGATTGATTGAATTGATCGTGTTCGTGATGCTGTGAAATCTAACTTTTGATCTATTAATGTGGATGCTAGATTTGTTTTGATTGTTAGTTTGATTGGCGGTCCGTTGGATGCTGATGTGGATGGAGTGCTAACATCATCTTCAGACTCATCTAATCCAGAGTCTTCTGACAAATCTGGTGAGAGTTCATCTCCTTCTTCACTCTCACTCATATCCTCACTGCCATCATGAACAGCGATGGAACTACCACCACGAGGTATCGATTGCAATATATTCCATCCAGCAGCTGTAGTACTAGTAGATTGTCTTTTAAACGATATGTTAGTATTAGTTTGCAAAGATTTAGAGGTTAATTTTGATGACGTTTGTGATAAAGATGCAACTACGACGCTGCCGCTAAGTAGACATATCGACGATATTGCAAATAGATATATAGATACTGCTAATGATGATATTGATGTCCTCATTGTACCTATTGCTTGATCATCTAATCCTGCAATACCCTTCCTATTGCCACATTGATCTCATCAGTGATAGATATTGTGATACCTTTATTTTACACGCGGAGGTCTATTGGAAGCACGGATGGTCTAGTCTTACTTGCGATGCGCTGCCAATGATCGTGCCTAGAGTAATAATAATATAATACCTCCTTCTTTTGACACAACTATACTCTAGCTCATCATCTTTGTCTTATCCCGATGCAAAGTAAATTACAGCTTTGTCCCTCTCGTCACTCTTCATTTCTTCTTGCCGCTTTTGGTATGCACGTAGAGTATTTGCATATTCATCCTTTGTAACAAGCCCTTGCTTAAACCCTTCCTTAAGCATATCCAAAGATATCTCATTCCCAGCCCTTGCTCCAATCATGTAGTGCTTCATTGCACGATGATAATTGCCAGCCTCCATTTCTATATAACCAAGATTATTTCTCGAATCTACACTCCCACCTATGGCTGCAAGATCATAGTAATACTTGGATTTCTTCATATCAATTTCCACACTTTCGCCGTGGAAGTACAATCCACCCAAATTGTGATATCCCAGGCACAGCCTAACTTTCCTGCCTTTTGCAATAACTCATAAGCCTTTTGTTGGTCTCGTGGTAGGCCACGAACTCCCTGAGAATAATACCCTGCCAGTAAAAGGCAAGCCTCTGGGTTGCAATTGCTGTTAATTAATTTTCTCACTCTTTTGATTTCCTCTTCGTCTGACTTTGCTGGCGGTATTCTACAGAATGCACATAAATCTTTCCCTTCACTCATTTTCATAGCATACTTACAACCATTGCAGATGTGCTTTCCGCAACAGGAGCTCACTGATGTTTGATTCACACTAGGCATGGGAATTAGGCATATTGGACACTCTTCAGGATCGACCTCTTTAAAGAGCTGTTCATCATGCAGCTCAGCCACTCGTTTCTCACATGCCTTCTTATGTTTCTTTCTATGCTTCTTTTTACACGCTGCGTTGCAATACTTTACTGACTTACATTTATTGCATAAATTCATATTATCACTATTACCCTCCTTCCCACAGGCAGCGCACGTTGATACATTATCTAGCATAGCTACACTATCAATACCCTTGGTTATTGCATCAACATTATTTTGCTCACATGTGCACTCTTCTTTGTTCGATGTTATGTCACCACTATCGCCAACATATTGTTCGTTATTGTCATCAGTTGCACTCATACTTTATATATACCAATCCCAAAGATAATATACAGCGTCTATTTTGTATGTTCTGCTAGTTATACTACTATCTATGTCATAAGTAAATTTTGGCATAGATGGTTCTTTTTATTGAGATGATTTGTGTATGTGTGAATAGCTCGGCCTAAAGATGATATACAATAAAACCGCCACCACTACTCAACACAACAACGATGTATGATACTCCTACTGATGCTATTGCCGATCCATTGATCATCTCTCTAGAGAGGTACTACGGCTGAACGTAATTATATTCGACCACATGGCACACGAATAGAGGCGTGTCAGACTCTCATAAAATCAGGCGCGGTATCCTTGGTCTTTATGAGAGTTAATGGCTGAGCGAGGCGTTGCCGCATTTGCTTAAATCCTTCTGCTAGAGTTGATAACTCAACTGGTTATGCATGACAATCTACATATTGGTCACGTTTATAATTAGGCTCTAAACCCACTGCGTCTCATTTCCTCTTTGATTTTAGATGCTTTATCCCTCTCATCACTCTTCATCTCATTTTGCCACTTCTGGTATGCGCGTAGAGTATTTGCAAACTCATCCTTTGTTACCAAACCTGTCATAAACCCTGCCTTCTTGACTGCCTCTAAAGAATCCTTTTCTCCAGCTCTAGCTGCAATTATCCAGTGTTTCATAGCTCGGTGATAATTACCAGCTGCTCCCTCCAATAAACCAAGGTTATGCCTCGCTGATACATTACCACCCATCGCTGCAAGCTCATAGTAATGTTGAGATTTCTTCTTATCCACTTGCACTCCATCTCCATTTCTATAGGAGTTGCCCAGGTTGCAATAAGCCTCGGTACATCCAAGCTCTCCTGCCTTGAGCAACAACTCATTTGTCTTATTCCAATCTTGTGGCAAGCCCATCATTCCCCTGGCGTAATATCCGGCAAGTAAATAAAATCCCTCGCCATTGCCTTTCTCCATTAGTTTCTTCGTTCTTTTGATAATTTCTTCATCTGAACTTGGTGGTGGTGTTCTACAAAATGCACATAGATCTTTTTCTTCACTCATCAACATTGCAAATCTACAGCCGTTGCATATACGCTTCCCACAACATGATCCAACAGTCGCTTGATCCGCAGATGAAAGAGGTAACATACAGATTGGGCATTCATCAGGCTCGATCTCTTTGAATAACTGTTCATCGTGTAGCTCCGCCACTCTTCTGTCACATTTCTTCTTGTGTTTTGATCTATGTTTCTTTTTGCATGCGGCGTTGCAATACTTCACCTCCTTGCATCTATTGCATATATTCATATCATCACTATTTCCCTCCTTGCCGCAATTAGCACACGTAGACTTATCATCCTGTATACCAATACTGTTAATAGCCTCGGTAATAGTAATAGTATCGACATTATTTTGCTCTGTGCACTCATTTTTATTCGATGTCATCTCCTCACTACTTCCAGCACCGTAATGTTTATTATTGTCATCGGCTGCACTCATATTTTATATATACCAACCCCTAATATATCATACGACGCTATTTTGATATATTATCTCTAGTTGCAATAATTAATAGATAGTGCATAAGATGTGGTCAAAATTTTACTATATTATCGAGCTCGTAAGTCATTAAATGTATACAATACAAACACCAAACCACTACTAATCGATAGGGCGTTAAAAACACTGATATTACACTGGCTATATCGTCAGTGTATGGTTTCTAATATATGAACTACAATCGATCGATATGACCCTCCTTATATACCTCCTATTCTTACTTACTTGTGTGAACTGTGCCGTACATCTACTCTCATAAAAGGATACCCTGAGATACATAACGGGACTCTTCAATCACGAGCTCAAAAGTTCGACAATGACAGGGTAGTATGCCGCTGTTTGCCGCTAATAACTCCTTGCAATAGGGTATATGTACGCAATATAGCCAGAGAAGTACCATTGATTGTTTGTTGTTGATACATATTAGGATTGGAGACGGCGGTCTCTTCATTGCAGTGCTCTATGATTTCATCTACAATGCATATCTTTTTGGCTATACTATTGCTTGTATTGCTAGCCCTTAATTGCAGTAATGTGTATGCAATACATATGGATAGAGAACCTAGTAGTCTCAGAGGATATATCAAAGGAGAACGAGATGTTCTTCTACTCGACAATATCGATACTTTTGAGCATATAACTGATGAGACTCGTTCACTGCGAGGTGAAAATGATATGTCTATTATGAATATATCTTTAGCAGTCGAGAATAGGACAATAAAGAATACCACCACCGCCGTACTTCCCGACCAATTAGATGATGAAAAGATAGCTGCCAATATATCAAAAGAAAGTGCCAAACAAGATTCGTCAATCATTATGCTCACAAAATCACAAGCATTTCAAATAACAATATCAATCTTACTCGGTATACTAATCATACTTCAACTTATACTCCTAGCAACGTACATACATCAACGATCCAAACGTGTCTTAGAATTTGCACAACCAATGGTAATATGTATCTTCATTACTGCCTCAATTATCATATCATCAACATGTTATCTATATCTATATACATCCAACATTGGTTGTGTAGTTCGTGAACCAATAATCTTTACCGCAATTAGTTTAATGGGTTCAACAATAGCCGGACGAGCATGGCGTATATCAACATTAATGAATAATCCATTAATAACACGAAGGAGTAGTATGTTAGATAAGGATATACCATATATTGAAAGATTACGACAAGTTGTATTAGAAAAGTTAACGTTAGTTTCGGGGGGTGTATGCTGTAAGAACATACAGAGAGGAGGAGGTAGTCAAAGGACATTTAGAGTTACAATAACATTTACACAGATGATACGTACTATTGTATTGTTGATTATACCACAGATGTTATTACAGATTGTTATAATTGCAGTACCTGCTTTGAGATATACACAACAAACAACATACAATGAATATTATGGTATAACTTTTGGACAGACTGTATGTCAAAGTAGTTCAACACCAATTGGATCATCATGGCAATTATATGTTAGTATCATATTTACACTACTACCATATGCATGTGCATATCTACTCAACATTCGAACCAAGGCTGAATTAGATCAACTACCCGATATTATAGATGAACGTGATAGTTTAAAGGTATCATTCCAAATCTTTATACGAATACTAATAGTAGCGGCTCCTATAATTGGATTGACTCTCTATGCACCCTCGGCACGTACATATGCAACTATATGTTCAGTCCTTGGATTACCATTGGCATTATGTCATCATATTGCATATGTCAAGCTTGCAACGACAAACTCATCCAATATATCCCAACAACGACGTACCTCCAAGGCGGCATCTATCATATCAACTTCAGGCGATAGTCATGAGGGAGGAGGGGCATCAAGAAGCTCAGCTGCATTTGCAGTTAAGATGGCAGAGATGTATTCCAAGATTGGAAGGACAGAGGAGACGGTGCAGCTCGTGGAAGAAACATTGAGTGTATGGAAAGGTTCACGAAGTACAGGAGTTACTGGTATATCCAACTCGGATGGTAAAGAAGAAGTTGGAAGTGGTTTTACCAAGAAGGATTTAAAGGCCTTGGAACCAGAGGAACTTCAGTTGATTATTCAGTTGTTGAGGATAAAAGGGAATTCATTGATTAAGTTGCATGGCGGACCGGGCTTTGCAATGAGTGCCAAGATAAACATTGGTAAGTTGAGGTTTGTGTGTTGTTGAACTGCCTGTTACTGTTACGCCTCGTTCTTCTAACTCTCTATTCATATACTTGATGCGAAATACAGATGCTTTAAAGATTTTTGAAAACTGCCCAGCCGCTGCCAAGATGAAAGATATCTCCATCATCTTTCCTATCTATAACCTAGTGGGTATCCAAATGAAAGGCGGAGTTATAGACCAGGACGATATGTGTAGCTTGGAGAATGATCTAGCTGAGAAATATGTCACGAGGCACAGGTCCAAGTTTTTCATTATGCACGAGCATTGGCCAACCTAGCCGAATGGTATGGACGAATCGGACAAACTGATCAGGCATTCCAATACTTTGATATCATGAAGGCTATTTACATGTCAGAGTTTCATCCAAAGCTTCTCTATGCTACATACTCTGTTGATAGATGTGCCGTGAGCTTTGCAACCGCTTCACTTTGGTACTTACAACGTGGAGACATTGACAAAGCAATCGATCAATGTGACTATGTTATTGAGGAGATCTTGCCGGTGTACAACAAAAAGGATGACATGATTGGGCTGTATCACATTCTAATTGCACTTATCCGAGTCTTAAAGTGGAATGGAGAAGTAGACAAGGCAAGAGAAGTATACAATAACAACACACCCGAGGGAATTGAAAAGCACTTTGCTGTTGGGCACGTTCATGAACCGATGTTGCTGTTGTTACGAATCTGCGATGGTAGTTCAGAAGAGTATAGCACAGTGGAGTCTTCTGATATCGAGTTGGCACTTGAGTTTACTCCTTCTGATATGACTGACAACAACATGACCTGTGATGGATGGTCTATCATGTCATTATCTGCTGAAATATGTCTTCATCTCGCCCGACGACTACCTCCCGGGAATGCCGAGAGGGAGCGTCTTGTCGAACGAGGTATCCACCATTCTACAATTGCAAATAAACGAGTCACAGCATCCAATGGAATGATTAAACACTTACTTGCATACGATGCCCATAAAGAGATACACAAAAAGTTACTAATATTGGCAAGTGAGGATGTCGGAATTACAAGGACAATCATTTATGACGATAGCAGTATGACAAAGATGACAAATGGATCAATATCTACTTGCAGTGGTACAAAGAAGAGTTCATTGAAGAGTTCAGTTACGGGTGCTGTTTCATTAGCGAGTAGATTTGTTGTCAAGGGTGATACTTCCAAAGGTTCAAATGGTTCTTCGTCGGGGGCACCGAGTAGTAAAGTCTTCTCTGCACCATCTCATGTGGATACTGCCAGGAAGAAGGTTGCATTTAGTCACTTGAGTTCATTTGAAAGTCATGGATCGAGACATTCTGAGAATTCTCAAAGCTCGGCACATGAAACTGCTCTTATGCCTCCATCACAACCGAAACAACCCATCAATATAGAGAAGCACACTTGATAGTAGGTACTAGGTCTACTTTTTGAGAAGGATGATACCATCTGATATATAGATAGAAAAGATAAATGTAAATGGTCAATCATGTATATAGATGAGTTAAGATATATAGATGAATGAAATAGTAAGGTACATACAGATGAGGTAAGTTTAGAATGCTTGACAAGAGTAAGGAGAGGTCAAGGTTATATGTCGTGATGATGATTATGGGGACGAGTTAATCCTCACGATGGAGAATACTAGCGACATATTGTTAACTTATTAATGGTTGTATCGAAGAGGAAGTAGATCTATGCATATAAATACAACTTGCAACGTCTGTGTATAGTGTTGACTCTGTCTTATGCTACTACAGGATTAGAGCAGCCTCATCCCTCCTACCAATTTAGCTGCTTCATCTCTCTCATCACTCTTCATCTCATCTTGTCGCTGTTTGTATGTCCGTAAAGTATTTGCATATTCATCTTTTGTAATAACACCTTGCATAAACATTTGCTTGACTAGGTCCAAAGAATCATCATGCCCAGCTTTTGCTGCGACCAGCCAGTGCTTTGTTGCTCGATTATGATCACCTGCTTTATGCTCTGCTACACCGAGATTGAATCTTGAAACTGCATGACCTAACATAGCTGCGAGCTCCCAATAGTGTATAGCTCTATCCAAATCTTTCTCAACACCTCGTGCTTCAAGATATGAATTACTCAAGTTGAAATATCCCTGAGCACATCCAAGCTCCCCTGCCTTGAGATATAACTCATTTGCCTTTGTCTTATCTTGTGGATAGCCATTAGTTCCATTTTGATACCGACCAGCTAGCATATTGTATGCATCCCCATTACCTTTATCCATCAGTTTCTTTGTTCGTTTGATACCCTCTTCATCTGAACATGGCGGCGTCCTACAGAATGGGCAAATGTCTGATCCAGTCCTTCGTCCTCCTCCACTTGCTACCACCATTGCAAAAATACACCCATCACATATTATCTTCCCACAGCATGAATAGAAACTAGATTGATTCATGAGTGGTAAAATTAGCATGCAGATTGGACACTCTTCTCGAGGCGGAGGCTCTTTGAATAATGCCTCTTCGTGCAACTCGGCCACACGTTTTTCACATTTCTTCTTGTGTTTTGTTCTATGTTTCTTTTTGCACGCTGCATTGCAATACTTTACCATCTTGCACTTGTTACATATGTTCATATTATTACTGTTACCCTCTTTACCGCAATTAGCACATACGGATTTATCATCCAGTACAGCTAAACTGTTGATATCCTCGGTAATGTTATCGATAGTATTTTGCTCACAAGATGTGCGCTCTTTTTTGATCGATGTTATTTCTCCGCCACCACCAAGTGGCAGGACATTATTATCATTGTCAGCTGTACTCATCATATGAAAATTCCAATTGCAACTTTTATCACCCTCTTAACTAACAACATACGACTATCTTAGGGCTGATCACAAATCACACAGGTGCATCATCAACAAAGTAAAGCAATTCAGCAACAATACTTTTAATATATGTCCGGTTATAACCAATTGAAACAGCGTTAATTAAATACCGATCTTATTATATCTACATTGTCTGCATACGAGATTGATTGCAGTTCGTTACTATCACTGTACTTCTATCTCTACGTCCGTCTCTCTCTTCCTATTGCCTATTATGCTTGAGTTAGTGAGATGCCCATTTAGTACTCTGGACTCCCTATAAAAGGTGATTACCTCCACACTCAAATAGAAGACAACAAACTATCGCCGCCACACTCAACAATACAACATAGGAAATTAGGTAGAGATTATTGCTACCATCATAAACCATGACGTCTCCATTAACGAAGAGAATCATTCCGAGCTTTAGATCAACGGTGTAATCGTGATGCATGCCTACAAAAAGATACAGGCTAAATTGATACTTAACACAACGAAAACAAGTGAACAATAACAATACTTCTCACATACTAAGGTATTCATAATTACACAGGCTGAAAGTAGATTCAAGTTTTAGATGACTTAAATTGGTTATTTAAATAGCTAAGTTAAGTTTAATCGTTCTATAGTAGATAGTCCTATCCCAGGTATTAAAATCAATACCCATTTCCGAGGCTTCCTCTGACTCTTCATTTCATCACTTAACTTTTGATAAGCCCGCAGAGTATCTGCATATTCATCTTTTGTCACAAAAATACCTAAGCCGTCCATGTAACCTTTTTTGACTGCATCTAAGCTCTATCATGCCCAGTGCTTGAATGCTCGATAATGATTACCAACTCGTCCCTCTATCATAAACCTTGCATCTACGTTCCCACCCATGGCAGCAAGCTCAAAGTAATGTTTGGCCTTCTTTTTGTCAACTTCTACACCAGTTCCGTCTTCATATGCAACGCCCAAGCCGTAAACGTTTATAATTAGGCTCTAAACCCACTGCGTCTCATTTCCTCTTTGATTTTAGATGCTTTGTCCCTCTCATCACTCTTCATTTCTTTCTGACTTTCATGATGTGCACGTAATGTATTTGCATATTCATCTTTTGTAACTAATCCATCCCTGAATCCTGCCTTAACTACCTCCAAAGATGTCTCGTGCCCCGCCCGTGCTGCCATGATAAAATGCTTGAATGCTCGATGCTGGTTGCCTGCCCTATACTCTAATAAACCAAGGTTATACCTCGCTGATACATGACCACCCATCGCTGCAAGCTCAAAGTAATGTTGAGATTTCTTCTTGTCTACTTCCACTCCTCTCCCAACTTCATATGAATTGCCCAAGTTGTAATATGCCTCTGAATACCCAAGCTGCCCGCCCCTTAGCAATAACTCATTACACTTTGTCCTATCTTGTGTCAAGCCCAAATCTCCCAGTGCATAGTAACCTGCAAGTAGAAAGAATGCCCCACCCACACCTTTATCCATTAAGTTCTTTACTCGTTTGATTTCTTCTTCATCGGTAGCTGCAGTCGGCGTCCTACAGAATGCACATAGATCCTTCCCTTCGCTCAGCTTCATAGCATACATGCATCCACTACAAATACGCTTTCCACAACATGATTCAACGGAAATTTGATCAGCATCATGTGGCATAGGAATCAGGCAGATTGGACACTCGTCAGGCTCTACATCCTTAAACAACTGTTCATCAAACAACTCTGCCACTCTTCTCTCACATGCCTTCTTATGCTTTTTACGGTGCTTCTTTTTACATGCCGCATTGCAATACTTCACCATTTTGCATTTGTTGCATGTATTCATATTATCACTATTACCTTCCTTGCCACAATTAGCACATGTAGACGTATTATCCAGTACTACATTGTCGATACCCTCAGTAATGTTATCGACATTATTTTGCTCACATGATGTGCACTCTTTTGTACTCGAATTCATTGCTCCACTACGGCGGGGGTACTCTTGCAGGTCATTATTATTATCATCCGCTGTAATCATCATATATGATATTCCAATTGCAACTACAACAACAACACCCTCTTCACTAACTATAGAAGACTCTCTTAGGGCTGATCACAAACCACAAGGTGCACCAACTCAGTTAGCTTTGCTTTTATTTTCAGGCATCAATACTTTGTAAATATATGTGCGATTAACCAATCAAAACAGCGTTAAATAAAGATCTTATTAACCTGCATTGCCTGCATACGAGCTGTACTATTACTATACTTCTCCTACTGCTCAAATATCAACAATCAATCTCAATCACTCATCTCGGTCAATCAATTTTCCCATTTATTTCAAAAGACTCCCAAATACCTTTCAAACTCAATCAACTAAACAACGTAAATAGAACTCATAGCGCCATCAATCTCAACAACCACAATCAATAAACCATGACATCTCCATTCCCAATGTATTGTTCAGATCCACGTGATGAGCAATATCTATCACCTCATCAATGCTAGTACGTATTATTTTCTATATTTTATGCATGACCATCTGTGCACGTTTTTTGCAAAATCAGTTCATCTGTATTTGATATGCATATCTCACATGTTATATTAACAAACTATCGTATATATACACAATATTATACAGCTTTCGTGATAATTGCATTGAATATTTCATGGTATCAAGGGATACTAAAGTGAAAGGTCCAACCGGTATGGTATCAAAAGGTATGTAAATAGTTCTTTGCAGTAAAAATTGTTACACATGATTGATATTGAGAGTGTATTAACAATTTAATACATCTCCGGCGTTGTTACACATGATTGATATTGAGAGTGTATTAACAATTTAATACATCTCCGGCGTATATTTTAGGATGTGTTGGTATTCGATGTGTGTTTTGCAAGGATTTGCCTGACGAGGAAAAGGCTGGACAACATGGTGAGTATTTTTGCGTGTTTTATGATATAAATTTATACTTAAATTTATACTAAAACTATACCGTTTATGTTCTATGACTCATATCTAATACCCGTGTTGCAAAACTAGTCTCATATCCGTCGAAATTGTCAACTATACATTCCTCCCAAACAATGATTGAATGTCGTCACTTCTCAGAGTGTAGGCACATTCCCAAAAAGATCAGGGCTGGACTCAGAGATGCAGCGAATAGTACGACTTCTCTTAAGATATATGCATCAAGTACCAAACAGTTCATTGAACATTCAGCTAAAGATAAGGGATTGGTAGAAAGTAAAAAGGGTAAATTAGTTTGGAACGAGGCGAATCACGGTCTTACTCCCTTTACATCTGCTCAAGTAGTACGGAAGCAAGCAGCTCAATCACCACCTAAAAAAGTTAAAAAGAGAAAGAAGAAGAAAGCTAAAGCAAATTCCAAGGCGAAGAGGAAACGGACGGCTAAACCCAGGGCTCCATCATATTATGATTCTAGTGAAGAAGAAGAGTACGATGAGGAGGAATGGTCATCTGGTGGCGGTGGTGGATTTAATGAAGATGAAATGAAGGCTGCCGCTGCAATGGTTATGGTAGCAGCCTCTTCCTCCTCAACTCCATCATCCTCATCAAAGGCGGCGGCACCACTTATCCATTCGAATACTAGTCCACCACCAATTAAAAAGAGAACTTATAACAATCAAGAATATGTGGATCCGTCTGGTATATCAGCAAATGGTATTAAGGTTACAGATTTACTTGATAGGACACGATCCGAACTATTGAACGGACGTGACTTTTGGATGTGTACCAAGTGTGGTGTGGAGGTAAAATCCTTAAAGGAGCCTTGTGGGACATGTCATAAGAATATATCATTCGTTCCGTTAGATGTGGAAGAGTTTGAACAGTTCGTATTAAAGCAGCGTGAGATGCGACGTAAGGCTGATATGATTCGTATGATGATGATGAAGGCGTCGAAAGATTCATCAGACGAGGGCTCGTCTGATGATGAGGCAGTTACCAAGGTGAAGAAGAGTAGGCCCAAGAATAAGTACATTGCCAACAAACCAGATTTACCATCATACGTCCCCAACAAGTCCAGACCCAAGCAACCCAAGGTCAGACCTCCTCCAAAGCCTAAAGAATACCCAAAACCACCACCGGCTAAAGATTATACGATATTAGATCCCGACATGCCATTGGTCACGCCCGAGATGAAAGATATGGCCACACCTTACATGAGTTTCATCTTTGAACAAATGCGGGGATGTAACTTTAACAAGGGCAGTGCAAGTCCATCCAAGAATAAAATCCATAAATCATTGCCTGTTGGTTTTCCTGGATTGCAATGTAAACACTGTGAGGAGCGGACATTCTTCTACCGTGACGCGGAGACGTATTCTGCCAACTATACTCATATCCCCGGTCATCTTATGAAGTGTGCACCCACTAGTGTTACGAATGAATTGAATAGGAAGAAGAATGAACATGTTATTCTACGGAAAACGATGCCAAAGGGATCACAGAGACAGTTCTTTGATGGATTATATGCCAGGCTTCATGGTACCTAACTTGTGTTATTGAAAAGAAGATGAGAGATTTTTAATAGGTATGATATGTTAGAATGATATGTTGGGGCTTGTTTGTTCTACTTGATGTTGAGTTATTAGTGTACTGATTATGGTGGACAAAGCGGAGAGCCGAGAGTTGAGACTGAGCGAGAGGGATGATAGAAATGGATGCGGCTGCGCTATCGGATGTTCCTCACCACTTAAATAGAGGTTAACAGATTGTAAAAGACTAGAATGATACACATGCCTACACAATTGCTCCAGCCCACGACTTGCATCAAACCATATGCTCCTAGGGGGTTGGCCTTGCCTCATTTCGCCGGCATTAAAGAGACCACCACCAATAAAAGATCATAGCTGACGTATAATCACGTCTTAATGAAATTGTGGGCGTGTGGATGTGTTTTCTGTTAGGAAATCGGCGCCTCTTTCCAATTCAATAACTCTCCTGAATATCTCATTCATAGCCGTAAAGGATATAAGGATACCGCCGCCATGAGATAGAGTCAGAGTGTAAGAGCAATGTTTCATATTACAGCAGTAGGTAGGCTTTGCAGATAGATCAATAGATTGGCAGCATCATAGGAGTATCATACATCGTCGTTGGCGTGTCGTTAAGTTTTGAGAAGTGGTGGTGGTTTCATTGTACACCTTTCGACCGATCAATACAACAACAAACAAAGGCATCTAAAAAAAGACATCTTGTGCAAGTACAAATCTAGTTAGATCACACAGTACAATAGTAGAACATATACAATAAAGACGTCGTATAAGTACATTTGGAATTGGTATATAAATTATGAGTACAACTGATGATAATAATGATAATAATAGTGGTAGTGAGGAGATAACATCGAACAAAGACGAGTGCACATCATGTGAGCAACATAATGTCGATAACATCACCGAGGGCATTGACAGTGTGGTACAGAAAGATCTGACTACATGTGCTAATTGCGGTAAAGAGGGAAATAGTGATGATATGAATACATGCAACAAATGTAAGTCAGTAAAATATTGCAATGCGGCATGCAAAAAGAAGCATAGAAAGAAACATAAAAAGGCATGTGAAAGAAGAGTTGCCGAATTGCATGAAGAGGCATTATTCAAAGAGATTGAGCCAGAGGAGTGCCCAATCTGTATGCTACCAATGCCTTTTGAGACCAACACATCAGTGTTTAAACCATGTTGTGGAAAGCGAATCTGTCTCGGCTGTAGTTATGCCATGAAGATGACGAGTGAAGGAAAAGATTTATGTGCATTCTGTCGAACACCAGAGTCCAGATCAAGATCTGACGAAGAGACCATCAATCAAATAAAGAAACTAATGGAGAAAGGTAATGCTGAGGCATTCAATATGTTTGGTGGGTGGCATCATGACGGAACCCATGGCTTACCACGAGACTATCGAAAGGCTAATGAATTATATCTCAGAGCAGGGGAGCTAGGCAGTGCCATTGCATATTACAACTTGGGAGATTCCTATTATCATGGCGAAGGAGAAGAAATTGACAAAGAAAAAGCTAAACACTACTACGAACTTGCCGCTATAGCCGGAAATATAGTAGCAAGGCATAATCTTGGAACAATAGAAGGACATGCTGGTAATGTTGATCGAGCATTAAAGCACTTTGTACTTGCAGCAAAAGCAGGGTACGAGGAATCTTTAGATGTGGTTAAGCTAGGATTTGCAAAGGGGGTGGTAACAAAAGATGAGTATACAAATATTTTACTTGCTTATCATGAGCGGCATGAGGAAATGAAGAGCGAGGAGAGGGATAAAGCTGCTGCAGCCCTAATCATTCTCTGATAGATACTCATGGGCAAAGTATGCATATAGAGTTGGATTAATATCTTAAATCTATAGAGAGATCATAACTATCTACTTGAACTAAAGCAGTGTGAATGCCTATGTTGTTAAAATATAGATGATGGAGCTTCATCGGGAGAGATATCTCTGTCACTACACTCACCACATTCATCATCAGTATCATCATTCCAAGCGTTATCCTCGCTCTTCACCCGAACACATTCATATCTCTCTTCTTCTTCTCCATCTTCATTGTCTGTCTCTTCAGAATTATCATACTCCCTTTTCACCACTGCTGATGTAGGAAGGACCTCCTCTGTGTGCATACTTTGCTCATCGCCATTGGCATTTGCCTTTGTTAAGGTGTCACCTACAGTAGCTTCCACAGTCCTGTTTGTTCGCTTTCTCTTCTTGATCTTGCCTTCTAGTGAGGTGTTTGGACGTCCTCTATCTTTACTACTACTGCATGCCTCTGCCTTCATCTCTTTCTTCCTAAGACGACGAGCCCGTGCCCTAATCTTCTTATTCTTACTACTGGCATCCAAAGCGATTTCGTCCATCTCTTCCTCGCCAACCTTCTCTGTGGCACCATCTCCATACTTAATCGAGTACTTTCCTGTGACAGCACAGTAATCAACGACCTTTCCAAAAGAGGAGGATGGGCGGTATATCTTTTCTACCAACGTACCAACTATATACTTTTGACTCTTCTTTTGTAAAGGCTGGTCTGCCTTACCAATACTTGTTCTCTTACTCTTGCTTCTTCTCGTACTTTTATCTTGTAATACTGATAGACGCAAACGTTTGGCTATTTTGGCTCTAATTGGACCAGGTTCAACCTCATACCATTTGTTCAGCTGTTTGTTGAATGATAAGAACACTAACCCCA
>Ga0075439_12346_pt1 | contig 16133 bp, 9 predicted proteins | sample MintriSingleCell_FD_74264 | JGI IMG/M metagenome (GOLD analysis project Ga0075439, IMG submission 74264) | Marine eukaryotic communities from Monterey Bay, USA to study complex ecological interactions - Minidiscus trioculatus JGI Plate_4_G5... | ecosystem: Environmental > Aquatic > Marine >... | reverse complement strand
CCTTCTTATTGGCCTTGTGTGTCATCTTGCTGATGTTTGCACAGATGTTTTACATCGTCTATGCTGAAACTGAATGGTGTGATTGTGGAGAGGCGAATCCGGAGGCTAATCCCTTTCCCCATTGTACGTTCCAAAACTCATTATTGAAGGTGTATACTATGCTTATGGGAGAAATTGGGAATGAAATGAGATACTCGACATTACCAGTCGCTCAGGCATTGTATGTAGCCTTTGCCTTCTTGGTTGTTATTCTATTGAGTAACGTTCTTATTGCCATTGTTACTGACTCGTACGGAGTTATTAAGAATGAGCGTGCAGCCATGGTCTTCTGGTCTAACCGTCTTGACTTTGTAGCCGAGATGGATGCCATTAAGAATGTTGGTAAGACTATCAAGAGGTGTTTTGGGGGTGGGGATGGTGCCGCCGGAGCTCCCACAAGAGTACAAGAAACCCCCGGTGGGGAGCCTATTCCCATTGATGATACCATGAAGGAATCTCAAAGTAGATTTAGGAACGGTTGGACAAGCATTATGAATCTCTTCGATCCAAACTTGTATGAGACATATGATGTGAATCCCTCATCGTTCGAGTTTTGGTGTTACGTACTTGTACGATTTGCGGCTGTAGTGTTCGTCATACCATTGTGGCTCATCCTAGGAATGGTAACTGCTGGATGGCTATGGCCACCCCAAGTTCGTGAATACCTCCTCAAACAGAAGAAGGTAGCCATCTCAAGAGCTGATATGGCAGAACAGGTCACAGCCCAGATTAATGATCTACAGAATGAAATCAGATTGCTCCGTGTTGAAATGAAAAGTGAAATGAAGAATGATCGGAAGGAGTTTGCATTAGTCAAGGCAGAGGTTGAGGGTGTCCAGGCTGAGGTTATGGCAGACTTGTTACAAGTGAAGGAAATTATGGTAACACTATTAGATATGAGCAAGGACCATCTCAGTAGTTCAAGGAGATAAGGGGTTAGAGGGGTTGAGATTTTTGCATGCTCTGAAGAGTAATGTGCAAATCGTTTGTTGATTGAGATTAATATTAGTATTGTAACATCATAAAATGTTAGGGTTATTTGTATTGATAGAACTATTCTAATAATATCGACATTCCTCATAAGTTGCAGCAGCTTTATCCCTCTGGGGACTCTTGATCTCTCCCAAGTATTCTTGATAAGATTGTAATGCTTTTGTGTATTCTTCTTTAGTTGCAGCTCCTACTGAGTATAGTTGTTGGATCTTCTCCAAAGAATCATCATGACCGCTCCTCACTGCTATCTTGAAATGCTTTAATGCCCTTTCCCAATTGCCTTCTTTTGCCGCAGTTATTGCAAGATTGCACCTTGCATCTGCATCTCCATTCATAGCAGCTAACTCAAGATAATGCTTAGACTTCTTCTTATCAACTTCCACTCCTTCACCATTATAATAACCATAACCAATATTGTTATAAGCTAATGCATATCCAAGTTTACCTGCCCGATGCCAAAGTTCAAATGCCTTTTTATAATCTTGTGGAAATCCGTTTGTCCCATCTCGATAATCAATCCCTCGATTGTGAATTGCAATAGGATCATCTTTCTCCATTCGTTTGTTAATCCTTTCTACATGCTCCTTCTGTGTATCGGGCCGTGGGGTCCTACAAAATGCACACTTTTCATTATCAACTTCATTGCCTTGGTTATCATAAACAGGTGCATCAAAGCACCCACTGCATAATCTCTTTCCACAGCACGATTGATATCTCCTTCCCGAGTTTAGCGTTGGTAGAAGTAGAAAACAAATTGGACAATCGTCTAATGGTGGTGGTTGTTTGAATAGTTCTTCATCATGCAACTCTGCAACACGTTTCTTACATTCCTTCTTGTGTTGTGGTCGATGAGCTTGTTGACAATCTCTACTGCAATACTTAACCAATTTACATGCTGCACATGATTTGAGATTACTACCCTCTTGGCCACAGTTTGCACATAGTGATAATATGATATCTTCTTTATCTGTATTATCATCAGATATGTTCATCTTGTCCATCGACACATCTAATGTAGTACTCATCGTTAATTGGGCTGTTGTTTTAGGGGGCATATTCCATGACATAAGGTTGGCGTCGCCCACGTGGGCCCCACCTTGGTCAATGTACCCGCATTTCCCCTAATTATGCCCGTAAATAGGCCATTTTACTGCCATTTGAGTTTTGAGCTCCAAAAAAGCCCAACTCTGTGCCGTAGGTGGGCATGCCCACTTGCCCACTATAACAACAAGCCTATCGTTGAGCTTCGATAAACAACAACAATAACTTCCGTATCCGGACCGATATTATGGTGTTTTATATAAATACGATATGTACAACGACTACATAGGCGAGGTAAAGGAGGTTCAGGTTTGCAGGCTGGGGTTATGGCAGTTACAAGTGAAGGAGATTATGGCAACACTATTGGATATGAGTAAGGACAATCTAAGAGTTCAAGGAGATGAGGGGGTTACATAGGAGTTGAGTTTTTGCATGCTTTGGAAGAGGCTTCTGCAAATCCTTTTGGTGTTTGAGTTTGAGATTTAGTATTGTAATATTTCATAGGTTTGAGTTATTTGTCTATTTAAGTACTGAATATAGGACATCCTTTTGTTCAAGTTAAAAGTAATAAAGTAGATACATAAGCTACTTCCTTCCAATTCACTAATCCGTTCCTAATAATAACGATACTCCTCACCCATAGCTGCAGCTTTATCTCTCTGGGGACTCTTAATTTCACTCAAGTATGCTTGATATAACTGTAATGCTTTTGTGTAATCTTCTTTTGTTGCATGGCCGCTGGAGTACATTTGTTGGACTTGTTTCAATGAGTCATTATCCCCAGCTTTTACAGAAAGCATGAAGTGCTTCAGGGCTCTGCCCATATTACCTGCACGCCACTCTTCAATACCAAGGTTGTGCCTTGCAAATTCATCTCCCAACATAGCTCCTAGCTCAGTGTAATAAATACCTTTCTTCTTATCAACTTTAACTCCTTGGCCATTATCGTAAGCTATACCAATACTGGTATATGAGTTACCGCAACCAAGTTCTGCTGCACGATGCCACAATTCTAATGCCTTTTTATAATCTTGTTGATATCCATATTGCCCATGCACGTAATACGTTCCTAAATTGTGGATTGCAATTGGGTCATCTTTCTCAGCTCTTTTCTTAAGCCTTTCAATTGATTCCTCTACTGTATAAGGATGCGGAGTTCTACAAAATGGACACTTTTCATTATCAACTTTATTGCCGTGATTATCATATCGGGGTGCACGAATACATCCACAACATAAAACTTTTCCACAGCACGAATAATATCTAAACCCGGGTATATTATGAGGTATTCGTAGGAAACATATCGGACAATCTTCATATTGTGAAGGTGGCTCTTTGAATAGCTTTTCATCGTGTAATTCCTTAACACGCTTTCTACATTCTTTCTTGTGTTGTGGCCGATGAGCAATTTGACATTCTCTATTGCAATACTTAACCAATTTACATGCCATACAGTGCTTCAGATTATCACCCTCTTTGCCGCAATTTGCACAAATCGATACATTATTATCGGCCGTATTTAATTTGTGTAACTTATTGTTCACATCACATACATCATCGTCACTTGATTTTGATGCACTGTCTTTGTCTTTGCAACTCTCAGATGTGCTCATTTTATACTACTTTTCTGGATAGTTACTCTACTTAGTTTCATACGTTATATATCAATACTACCAATAGTAATATGGATATGGTTTGCCAGATTGCCAGCTATTTGCCCCGCCTTTGATATGTTACCTCTCACTCTAGCTAACCTCTTACCATTTGTCATTACCGTATCTTAATCATATTATACGGTATTATATCGAATACGATACATATTAATGTGTCTTGGTTCGTTTATCGCCAAAAGCCAATCGTCTCAAAATGGCGTCTCTATTTTATTGTTCGTATCAGCAAGTCAGGTCTAGCTTTATGATAACATCGTCGCTCGTATGAAATAGACATACGATTGATTGATTAGTAGACAATGGAGTTTGATATCATAATATTATAATCTCGACGAGGTTGTGTATAACACCTATACTGCACGCACACTCTCATAACTTTCAGCTGAAACGTGCATCTAATATCAATCATGAACTACAGTACGATGCTCTACAATGTTGTAATGCTACTATGCATTGTCACTATTACTATCAATGCTACGCCATCGGTGATTACACTACCGTCAAAATCGACAATCATTTCTACCCTCCTCAATAACTCTCATGATCTCCCTTTGTACGACTACCACATGACATCATATGAGCGTAATCTCTCTGAATTCACCACAACTGAACTCCACCAACAACTGCCGAAGGACTCTCGAGTGAAACTATCAACATTAAATCAAATCTTCTCCAAAATAACCATAGCAATACCAAATCCACCAACCGTGTCTAAATCCGGTCTTGATCTAACAATTACCAACCTTAAATGCACAAATCTAAACATTGCCGATATAACACTATTACACAATAGTATACCTAATAATCCAACGAAACAGATAGTCAATATTTCAATAAAGGGTATTAATCTAAAATGTGATTTTAATTGGGAATATAAATGGACTATATTCAATGGACGTGGTGTTGGTAATGCCATGTTATCACCCTCTACAACTTCTGCCTCTTTGGGCTTATCATTTCTATCTGAAGACTATAATGATAGTCCACCTACAGATGTTACTGTACATTCATGTAATCTAGCAATTGACATTCAAGATATGGACTTTGACGGAGATGGTATAGGAATAGTAGGTGGTATTATTGCTTTGTTTGAGGGATTATTAAGAGATACTGTTGAAACTGAATTGGAGAAGACTGTTTGTATTGAATTGAAAAAGTTGGGTGATAGTGCTAATAGTATACAAGGAGGAGAGGAGAGTACGTTGGATGGATTGTTGACTATGGTGAATGGATATTTGGAGTATTATTTGATACCATCGAGTGAAGGTAGTGGTGATGCATTGAGTTATGAGAATAGTATTGACTTACCAATGATTTCCACCGCCTCCTCTGCCACTGATATTGCGAATGGAAAAGAGGAGGAAAAGTCACTGTATGTTGACTTTCAACAAATTGATCAATATGCAAATGGATGGATAACAACATTGTTAGATCAAGTTGATTCATTTCTACAAGGTCCAGACTCCTCAACCAACTCGGACGAAGTTGTAACCGCAAGCAGCCCATACAATCAACTGAACATTAATCAATTCATACGTGACAACTTGTTAAACTCGGATAACAAACTACTCATTGATCCAAGTATTTTCTTTAAAGACGGTAATCTCTTCTCATCACATGATGTACTATCCCACTCAACATTGAAAATGAAATCAATAAGTATCGAAGGATTAGATTCATTCACTGAATTGGATATATTAAATCCAATTGGTAAACATACATTACAAAACAAGTTGGCATTAGATTATTTATATATTGAAGTTGAAATGGAAGCATCTATGAAACCATCAAGTCAATCTAATGCTATTATTATATCACCAAACTCTCAACCGATAATTGAATCATTCATTGTTGACTTTAGTATAACACAATTGGAATTAGATATTAGTCTCTTCTTGGGTATGAATACACAAAGTATTGGTGAATTGGAACTAGGTTCATTACTATTTACTAAGAATATACTACCGTGCTTATTATCAATAATGGATGATATACAAATAACAAACTTTAACCTATCAGTGAATGATATAATACCACCAAAGCTTAGTGGTTTTATTGATACAGGATTAGATACATTAATGACACAGGCTGCTGATGCATTATTTAGTATGTATGAAAATGTGATTAAGTTGGTATTGCCAAACTTTTTTAATGGGTATGTGAAAGAGTTGATTAATGATTTTGTGGATGATGCCTTGGGTTTGTATAGTTGTCCTACTATGAATGAACACGACGATCAACAACAGGAGGAGAAGCATATTGACTTTCGTGATTTGTTCTACACACCATCCAATGCAGAATCACTTGGTGGAGTGGGCGATGAACGATATGGTGATATCATACCAAAGATTATGAACATATTGAATGATCAAGTATTTTCTGCCTTAAATGATGATGGATTATCAAAGATTAATGATTGGTTGATAAGTCCATGGACGAAAGAACAATCTGGTATTGAGGGTAGTATCAAGTTTGATACATTACTTGATTTGAATAAAGAACGAGTTGAGTTAGATATATGGAAATCATTCGCTGATTACTTGCGATTATCAATATCAAACTTTAGTATTAGTGGATTGGATACTGTTCGTGGTCCATTGAAGATCTTAGAACCTTCGTCTATATCTGGTTACTTGCTTGAGAATGGATTAAGTCTGGGAAGTAGTGATGGTGATATGAATAGGCAATTGAATGCCTCGTTTCAATTTGGTATTGAAGTTGGTGATGATACCTCACCTCTTGCTACGAATAATGTCATGGATTTAGCATTGACCATGCCTTCCGTGGATATTGTCGCTGTTCTATTTGCCACCATTAAGGAAGGGAGGTTCATGAAGTATCCACTCAAGGATATACTCAACTTTTCATGTTGGTTATCAATGATTCCAGTATCATCCAAGTCATTAATAGATGTCGGGTTGGCCATGCATTACATGGATATGATATTTGATATGGTTGCAAATACAAAGTGTGTCGAGTGTTCCAATCCATGGCTTGAAGAGTTGAATTCAATCGTTGACTTTCTCGACAAGAATGACTTTATTGGTGACTTGAAATCCAAGGCATTATCCATCGGAAGAGACTTGTTAGAAGGTGATTGGGTACAGGGTATGGTTGATAAGCAGATCATCCAAGCATCTCAGCTTTGTCCTCATGATCCATCCTTTGGTAGTATGTCGGATCAAGTCTTCCCAAGGTTCATGGGGACACGTGAATTAGTCGACGGTATCTTAGGTACCGCCTTCCCATTAGTTCAAGTTGTTGCCGTCATCATGGCACAGAAACATTCAGATCTTGATATCTCCCCACCGGTGATAGTAGATATTGAGTTGAATGTACCCCAAGATGCCAAGTTGATTGATCTACAAGATCTCTCTTCCATTGCCGGATGGGCAGATATGGCACTAGAAGAAGCTCGGTCGTACTTGGGTGGATATGTTGACGAAAGTTCTCAAGAGTTGGGAATCACAAGTATGCTCAAGTCCTTGTTGTTGGATGACGAAGGTATGATGAGAATACCGATTGTTGATCAAGGCTTTGATGCCGGAGGTGTCAAGCTTGAGCTGTATGATGTGACAATGGTTGGTCTTGATTCGTTTACTCAGTTTGAAGTTCTCAACGTCACTGACTCCAACACTTTTGGAAACTCAATCAAGATGGATAGGTTGGGTGTTACATTACAAATGGGATTATCTGTCGAAGATGATTCAAGTGAACAAGCACGAATGTTGTTAGAAAGTAGCGTCAATGAAATGGAATCCATTACAGTATCTTTGATCCTCAAGGATGTTGAACTGGACATCTCTCTTCTCATGGCTATGGATCAAGATTTGATGGGACAGCTGAGACTTGGTTCTATTCTGGACACATCCAACATCTTCAACTGCCTGTTATCGACTATCCATTCGGTTGGTCTCTCTCAATTCAAGATGAGTATCGAAGATATCGATTCTTTCACCATCTCTGGCTTAATGTCAGAAAACACAACCAAGAGCATCGAACGTATGACCGAGGCAATCTTTACCGAATATAAGCAAACTGTCATAGATGCCATACCATCCTTCACTACCAACACTATTCGTCCTATTCTTCATGATATACTACAAGTGTTGATTGGTAATGCAAGAAATGATGGAGCTTGCCCCGAGCCTGACCCTTCTCTAAGTGGCCTCGTTGACCTTAGGGACCTTCTACTATCCGAAGAGAAGGCACTCAAGTTGCTTGGTCGTGGTGGATCTCCCTACGGTGGCATGTTCGGCATGCTTTATGGCTTCCTTGAGAACATGATGGCCGAGTCGGATATAAATGGTCTGTCCAAAATGAATGACTTGGTTGCATCGTTGACCGAACGTCAGTCCGATGAAGGAGGAGATATCTACTACCCAGGAGATGTATTCCGACAGGACCTTGACGTGGCTCTAAATGGCTTGAATGCAGCGATAGAACTCGGAGTATCTAATGTACGAATATCTAATCTCGATAGCCTTGGTGCTCCCATCAAGGTACTTCAGCCAGTGTATGGAGAGTCAAGTGTTGTGAATAACACCGCCACTATTGGTGCTGGACCAGATCCCCTCAAGGCAGAGTTTAGGCTCTTAATCAAGGGAAAGGGTGATGATATCGAGGTTCATAACGATCTCGTGCTAGGTTTGAGCCTTCAGAATGTTGACATGATGCTCGAACTACTTGCACAGATTCAAGAGGCTCCCTTTCTCAGCTTCCCTCTACAAGATTTGTTGAACATGAACTGCTGGCTTGCCACAGTCGTTAAGCCGATTATTGACAGTTATGGTATTCGTAAGGAAGATGAAGAGTCAGGTATTATGCTTCGTCAGCTTGCCTTGGCCGTGGCAGAGGCACGTCTTGACATTGAGTGTATTGAATGCTCATCTCCCTTGATTGTCGAAATGGCAGCTCAAGTTGGGTCTCAAGAGGGTATCCAAGACACTACCGAAGTTGCAAACATGATCTTTGACTATATCCTAAACCTCCTAGGAGGTCAATTCATCCAATCAGAGTTGGACAAGATAATTCTTGAGGCTGAGATGAAGTGTCCGCACAGTGTAGCTTATCAACAAGACTTCCAAGGCATACAATACCAAGAGATGGTAGCACCCGACAAGGAAGGAGATGTCGCTGGCTTTATAATTGCCATTGTTTCAGTCATTGCCTTCTTATCCGTCTTTGCTGGTGTTGCTATTGTCATAACAAAACATGTATCAAGACGTCGTCATAACCGTTGGATGACAACTCTTAATCGAACTCAAAAGTTTGAGCTTGAGAAGATGCAAAGTGATGAGGACAAACGACAAAAGGACTTGAACAAGCGAATGTTATCGTTGTTTTGGAGTAAGGAGGTACCACTGTTCATTCGTTTGATCATGCCGATTGTCATCCTTGGGAACATCGGTCTCTTTCTTTCAGGCCACTTAAGCTTGGGTGGTACTGTCAACATATCAGGATCCTTTGCAGGCCAAGCTTTTAATGTGGATGGGTTCTTCGAGTTTTCAATGGCCAAGAGTACAATCGAAATGTGGAATGCAGGTGCCAAGAGTTTGGCAATTCTAATCGTCCTCTTCTCTGGAGTGTGGCCATACAGCAAGCTGCTAGTTACCCTCTTCCTCTGGTTTACTCCCACTCGTTGGGTATCCTCCAAGCGAAGAGGTAGTATTCTTTGTTGGTTGGATGTATTGGGCAAGTGGTCCATGGTGGATGTGTTTGTGCTTCTGATGACGTTGGCCTCGTTTAAGCTGTCTGTTGAGAGTCCCGACAATCTATCCTTCCTTCCTGATAGTTTATACTCAATCAACATGATGGTGATACCACTATGGGGACTTTATGCTAATATGTTGGCTCAGTTTGTTGCTCAGATATCAAGTCATGTCATCATCCATTACCACCGCAAAACTGTCAATGCGGCTAGTGACGCTCAAGAAGAGGAATGGAATGTACAACCCTCAAACTTGGGCAACGATCCAGAGAAGCTTCGAATGCACAAGTTTACATTAGATTACGAGGCTAGTGATAAACGAGCAGTAGTTCGTAAGAGTGTCCATTGGGTATTAGCCATGGGGTTGGCATCGTTAGTCATCTTAGTAATCGTTGGTTGTGTGCTACCTTCGTTTGGTATTGAAGTGCTTGGCCTTGTTGGTCTTGTGGTTGAATCGGGGAATCAGTTTGAGGAGGCACAGACTCATTACAGCGTATTCAACTTGGCTAGTATGATTATGGAACAGGCACGTTATCTTAATACTGCCTCCGATCTAGTCGGTTTGGGAACGCTATCGTCTTTGCTGGTGGTTACTGTGTTCATAGTACCACTAGCTCAAACAGCATCATTATGTGTCCAATGGTTTGTGCCCATGACCAAGAAACAACGCTCCAAGAATACAGTATTGAATGAAATCTTATCTGCATGGCAGTATATGGAAGTTTACGTGTTATCGATTATCATCGCCGCCTGGCAGCTTGGTGAAGTCTCGGAATACATGGTTAATTGTACTGTGGCTCTCTACGTGGAACATTTACGTCAATGGCATACTACGGAATTCTCAAGGAAGAAGATGCCCAATGTTTCAGTGTGAATGCAACTGTTGAGGCGGCATCATGGATCTTGGTAGCCGCGAGTATTATCCTTTTCCTGATCAATCATTTCGTTGTCGGGGCAAGTAACCAAAAGACACAAGACGACACGGTACCCAAAGAGAGAAGACTTTACAGTGATCGATGGGAAAAAAGAAAACAATCGGAAGTGCCAGTTGGTATCACTGTAAGCCTGGACGAAGACGATGAATGGCTAGACCTCAACCATGATGATAAGGATCCTTCTGTTTCGCCAATCAAGCCACGCTTTACCGATTACTACTGCTTTGCAACTAAACGAATGGTACAAGAGACTGATGAGGAAAGTGGTAGTACTCATGGTGTTGTCGAAACTGCCGTTCTGCCGGTTAATGATAGTGAAGATTTTTGAATGATTAGACAAGTGTGAATTATATGTACTTATACTAAATTATAAAGAATGTATTGCCATGTATTATATATGTATATATTTTATGCTATACTTTATCAGAAGTAGAAGAAGATGCAAGACGTCTCAACAACATATCGTACCTAACTGGTATGTGTAGAGTAAGATCAAACATCCGAGCATGTAGTCTTCCCAACTTAGGGAATCGGAGGTTAAGTCCACACAATGGTCACAAGTATATCCAAGAAGAGAGGTAGGTAGGGAGGTTAGTATTCGTTAGTGGAAATGGTCCACACATATCTTGGTTCCACAATCCGAACCCAAACCCGAATCAAAGGTGGTCTGTGACCATTGTGCACAACTAGCTTCTACTTACCTCATTGAAAACACTTGCATCTATAGGTGTGAGAGTTGTTGGAGGAGTATCTCCTTCATCTGCCGCTAAGCCAGTTATATTCAAATCTGTTGGCAAATCTAGGAGTGGTCCGGACAAGTCAAATAGCTCACCAGGAGGGAGTAGTTTCTCAGAATCCATTTGTTTATGAAGATAATTCATTGCATTAACACACCATTCGTAATCAGCAGATGACATGTCGTCTTTAGTGGTGCGTCTAAGAATCTCATCTCTGAAGGATGTATCTTGGCAAAGTTTTGAAACAGCCTTTGTCATATCTGCCAAATGCCCCAAACTGACTTTTGTTATCGGATCGCCACTTCCTTGTACAGATATAATGTTATCAAATGATCTCGTATTGTTCAAAGGAAATACACAAGGAGATCCATACCCTATAGATTTGACTCTTCCCTTGAATCGTCTATTCCACATTGCACACAGGATTGCAGCAACTCCTGGAAAAGAGGATGAGAGATGATTGTAAGATATGTTAGTATTGTGATTTGCAAGGCAATCAAATAAGTCAGATAAAGCTCATTTGAAGTAGCCAGATCACCAAGACTTCATATGAACACCACATACCTGCCCCCATCGAATGCCCGACTATCACTAACGAAAAATCTTCATGCTTTTCAAGTTCATCTGAGATGATCTTTCCTGTCATACGACCCACATTCCTTGCCGAGTGAACCATGCCCTTATGACCATGTGCCACAATCAACGGTGGTATTGTGGCATTATTATTGCTATTCGTATCACTACTACTACTGCCATCCGCTCTTCTATCATCATCATCATCAGTGGCAATATTACCAATGACATCCTCAACAAGGAAACTCTCACACGATGCACATAAGTCTGTTAAACAATCTCTAGGTGATAAACTACCCCGTATACCCAATACTATAACTTTTCGCTTAGTATCCCTAACTATATAATACGCAGGTCTATTTGCCTTGGAATGCCAATTGGTTGTAATAATATCATGTTTGGTTATACCTGTTGAACGGATTAACATACGATTATTACCACCGAATGGATGCCATCCAATGCCGCAGAAGGCAAAGCCTTTCCAACCGTAGGCTGCGTTGGCGAATTTACAGTAGTGTGCTAATTCTTGTATGAGTTGTTTGTCTACTATTATTGTTTCATTCTTCTTGGACGACGCTGATGATGATGATTCTAATATGACATGCTGTAACTTAGATAATGCAACTATTGACTTTATAACATCCTTTGGACTGTAGCAGAATGAAAGAGTGAGTTGCCTGAAAGTGAACACATGATATGCACATATTCAATTGACAGACTTCTTATATACTTACCTATATATAAAGACATCAACAACACCATAATCCGGAAATTTCAATATAATTGATTTTATAGTTGATATAGCATTGATAGTTTCCTTTGATATGAACTTGTTCTTCATCCATACTTGTATAGTTGATCCTTCACGACGTTTATAATTCTTCCAACTTTTTGTATTACTTTGGATATTGTTGTTGCGGTATCCTTCTTCTTCGTCGATGTTAATATTGTTGTTTGTTGGTATGTCTAATGCAACTGTGGTGTTTTCTAGAATACGGTCCAAATCATCAAATGAATGATCAATATACGCATCCTCATAATCATCTTCTTTCATAAGATCTGTACTACCTGCCAACTTCTTCTTTTGTTGACTACTCTTTCTATCTGTATTTCTTCTAAATCTACTACCAATGCTAAATATGTTTCTAGCAACATTGACTATTTGTTTTGGCAGTGGTACCTTCTTCTTCTCCTCCTCTTGAATTGCAAATGGTGATGATGGTTTGTTAAACCTTGTTGTTGTTTGTTGTGTTGGTATCCTCCTCTCATTACTATTATTATTAGCATTGCTACCAAGTCGTTCAATCTCAATTTCCAACTCTTTGACACGTCTTTCAAGTGATGCAATTATATCATCTCTATGTGTATTGTTGTTATTATCATCATTACCACCACCACATCGTGGCATACTATGTAAGTTGAAGAAGTTAGAGGTTGGCATATTGTATGAGCATTGCAATGACCTCCATCCATCAACACAAGACCCCGAAGTTCTTGCAGCAGCAGTCACTGTAAAGACCCATAGTAGTATTGATAGTGGTACTATTATAATCATTGTCCATTCTACATAGGTACTCTCCTACAACCGACCATAACAAGCAAATGCAGGGAGGTTCCTTCGCCAAAAATGGTTGTGAATCGGGTTTGTTGCGGCAACAGCTCATACTCATACCAACTTTGATTGCATCCACTAGAGGTAGTGGATTAAAATTTAGTGCTAGACCGCCGCCCGGGTATACAGCTCAAACCCCCCAAAATACACGGGTGTTATATCAACAACACATATTATAAGCGACGCCCACGATCTATACTGACGGGGGAGGCAACAATAAAAGTATTATCATCAATGAACAGTGCGGCCACATATATACATACCATGTACACAACAAGAAACAAAAATTCCATCAACAACTAACCACGGGTATTGTTATAACTACACTCAATAGGTATCATCACAAAAAATACAAATATGAGCATGGATAATAAGGATTTATCAGTATGTTGTGCCAATTGCGGCAAGGGTGAGGAAGAGAGCAGTAGTCTAAAAGCATGTGCGGCATGTAAGATGGTTAAATATTGCAGTAGAGATTGTCAAATTGCTCATCGTCCACAGCATAAGAAAGAATGTAGAAAGCGTGTTAATGAATTACACGATGGAGAGTTGTTCAAACAGCCGCCGCCGGATGAAGATTGTCCGATATGTTTTCTTCTTTTACCATCTCTGAAAACGGGAAGTATGTACTATGCTTGTTGTGGAAAAGTTGTTTGCAGTGGATGTGTTTATGCACCTGTTTATGATGACCAAGGCAATGAAGTCGCTATTGAAAAGTGTCCATTTTGCAGAATGCCAGCACCTAAATCAGATGAGGAAGATAGAAAAAGGGAAATGAAAAGAGTTGAAATGAATGATCCTTTAGCAATCGGTAAGCAAGGAGGGTACTATGCTGATGGGAAAAAAGGATTTCCACAAGATAATAAGAAGGCATTGGAATTATGGCATCAAGCTGGAGAGCTTGGTTTTGCTTTAGCTCATAGCTGTATCGGATATGCTTACAACAATGGAAGACTAGGAGTAAAAGTTGATAAGAAGAAGGCTAATCATTACTATGAGCTAGCGGCTATGAAGGGAGAGGTATCGGCAAGACACAACCTAGGTGTCAACGAGGCACGTACGGGTAATATTGAGAGGGCTCTGAAACACCATATGATTGCAATAGAGAGCGGAGAAGTCGACTCATTGAATGAAATCAAAAGACTACACACATTGGGGTTTGCGACAAAAGAAGATTATACAAAAGCATTACAATCATATCAAGCATACTTGAGTGAGATTAAGAGTGATCAGAGGGATGAAGCAGCAGCTGCAGATGAGAAGTATCGTTACTATTAGAGAGGTGTTTGAGATGATAATAAATGATGATAAGACGGCCCCACTCATTCAAGACTACAAATGATAAGCAGTCGTAAATTTGAAATATACATATTCATTTTAGTCATCACTGTTGTGTCTGAGTATATTAGTTACCAAGCGCCCGCCCACTGGTTGTGGCTTACAATGTTTGCCATTTAGACTACTAATCCCATACCGCACCTTGTCTCCGTCTTCTCTTTTTATTTGTCCTCTTCTTCAGAGGAAGATCCTTCCTCAGATGAGTAGTACAAAGATATACATGACTTGGCCATACCATCTTGAGTATCATTTGTTGGGAATGTCCACAAATTCATATGCCCCCTCATACACAAAATTGCATTCATATGTTCGAGATAAATCATAGCAGTATCTTCTATATAAGGTGGGAGAGTCTCAGCTTCATCTGAATAATTGAAATATCTATCGTTGTATCTTTTGAGCTTCTGACCTGTCTTCATGTTCCAAATGCAAAGTATACCTCCAACCTGGGCAGTACTGACCAACAAATGACCGTGGCAGGAAAAGTAGAGGGGATGAGCAAAATAAAACCTGCCATTATATTCGTATCCATCATCGTTATCATCAAGTGAGTCATCACACAATGAGTGTAATGTTAATGTCCCTTCAGCCCCGAGTCTTTGACTTTCATACACCATTTTATCACCCGTATTTCGGTTCCAGATGTGAATGTCTTTATCTCGAGAAGATGCAACTATGTAATCGTCGGCAAGGGCTACATTGTATACCTCAAATTCAGATACAGTGATTGTGTTGACTAGAGACGCTCTGTTCCTTCTCATGTTAAACTTCCATACACATATTTGCTGTGAGTAACCAATAATGAAGTGTGATTTGTCTGATGATCCCCAAGCAATACTTCTATTCACGGCACCGTATTCATTCATAGCACCTTCTTCTTCTACTCTTACACTTTTCCTCTTTATGAGTAATTCTCCCCTCAATAAGGAGAGTTCCTCTTCAGTCGGATGAGCTGGGTTTGCTATAGCGATATGTCCCTTCACAACTGGATTAACCTCATATATTTGAATCCTACCAGTAGAGGCAACTACCAAATGGGTCTCAGATCCAATTAAAACCATTGGGTTGCCATTATATTGAAACATTTGTACTCCATTTTCACTCAGACTAAGACTATTACGTTTCCATTGACATCCAGGTCTTTGAGCACAAATATACTTTTTGTTTGAGGTGACGATAATCTCTGATCCTACTCGACCACAAAGAGTAAGATTCGTGATTTCACTTTTGAGTGGTGATTCTTCTTGTCTAATGGTGTCTAAATTTGATGCATCACGTATTTCCAATATGTTGTTGTCAGTATTATTCAACGTGGCCACAATAATCGATTTATTTGCAGCAACTTTGGATATAGTTTGTTCTGCTCTTCGAATTCTACATCCTTCTTCGAACTCCTCCAAGTCCTCATCTGCATCTGGTACATGTATGAATTCTGGCTCCTCTAGAAAATTCACCCCTATTCTCCATCCCTTCTTTCCATCTTTC
>Ga0075439_13694_pt1 | contig 16151 bp, 12 predicted proteins | sample MintriSingleCell_FD_74264 | JGI IMG/M metagenome (GOLD analysis project Ga0075439, IMG submission 74264) | Marine eukaryotic communities from Monterey Bay, USA to study complex ecological interactions - Minidiscus trioculatus JGI Plate_4_G5... | ecosystem: Environmental > Aquatic > Marine >... | reverse complement strand
ATCACCGAGATATGCAATTGGTGGAGTGAGTCGTCATACACGTAATGTGCAATAAGGCTTATTATTATTGTGAGGAATCTTTTGTAATATAATATTTCACTATTGTTAGCACATACACGTAACGGCGGCAAAATAAACCACCAATACTATTGCAATAATTCATAGGGCATCGATGATCTGCGGCGGCTGGCATTGGATTGCGGCTAGTGGGCGGCAACTTTCTCACAAGCAATGAGCGTATCGTAAGTGTTTTATTGGAGGCTGCTTGGTGGTTATCTATTTCTTTGACCATTTCATTGGAAGACATTGGATTTCGCGTAAGATTAAAAATCACATGCCAATAGTCTGTGAAAACTGCTGCCGATAGGCCTTGAAGTTGGCAATGTCTAACATGCTTAGATTTTTTATTGGTACATCTTTAAAACAACCCAATGGATTTGGTATTCCTTCTGTTTTCATACGTTCAATCCAACGTTCAAACACAGCGTTTGCCTTTTCGCTATTCTCCATATGAGTGTTCTGTTTTTAGACGATCCACCTGTTTCTTCTGTATCATCACCCTCGTTAACATCTCTATCATCCGATTCAGTTGGCATATTATTAGTGCGCTAGTATATTTTAATTTTGTGTAATTGTTGGAATGTTTGTATGTGATGTGTTAAGTAATTGATTATTGAGGGGTTGGTAACATAAATCGCTCGGGTATAGTTGGTGTAAATATGGTATGATTCGATATGAAGACAGTGTTATCATATACTTAATACTTATGATCAAATAGGGGTTTGTATTATTGTTTTTATATAGAAGTGTGTATGATACATTGCATTAGTATTTTTTGAGATAGCCACGATATCCAGTAACCTTAACAACGGTATACGACAGATTGATAAGTAGATAAAAGGATTCGCGGGTTGTATATTGTAGATATATTGTATTTCTATTGCAATAGGGCCGATATCTACCTACCTAGTAGTTTAATTGCTTCCGTCTAATATTTTTGATGAAAAAGATACCGTTTGCTCTCCAAAATTGTCCCATCAGGTAATCATGGAGGATTTCTTCATCGTATGATTCCCGTGAAAACTGCCTGCCGGCTCGGCCTTGATGTTTTAATTTCATGTGACCATTACTTGTGACAATATGTACTTAGTGATGCGATAGATATATCATTAGGCATATTGACGTATACTACTGACAATATCATACTCGCATACTAGATTAATCTTAGTATATTTCAATTGATGGTGGACTCGTTGACGTAGTAGGATCCGAATCGCGACAGACAGATAATCAGAAATCTTTTGACTTTGTTTGTGATATGTAGTACGATATACCTATTGATAGATGTAATAGATACACAGAATGCCACATCCAGTGATAGATAAAGAAACAGCACAGCCGGTGGCTGCATCTTCACCACAGACGGCGCAACATAATACTACATACACGAACAATTCTTTACTATCACAAGCAAACAAATGTGCATCATATAATTTTCAATGTCATGTCAAATCTGTCCTTCGACATACCTCCATTACATCTCTGCATCGTTTACTATCAAATCGTATTCGTATGCATTTCGAGAAACTATCAATTGAGCAGCTATCTGCGAGTACTAACTCTATTGAGGAGTTACTATCCTCAGACGATGAATCAAGTTTACTTTATATTTCTCAAGAGGATATTGATACATGTTATAAACTTGCAAAGAGAGTTGGTAATAAATGGTCAGTGGTGTTGCAACGCCAAGGATATTATGAATTTGCAACTGTCGTTCTTGAAATTGTACAAAAGGGTTGTTTCTTGGAGGATCATGATGAGCAAGATGAACAAAAGTCAAATAATAATGACTATATAACACCCTACACTGCATTACATTCACTAAGACGGCATCCATCTGACGCTACTGCTAACGGTATACCTTCTGAATATCTACCTGATATATCAACCAATGATAATCAATCAATATCAGCAAGACAAATGATACAACAAATTGATAAGTTAGCCAAAAGTCAACAAACAAATTGGCAATATGGTTGGGAATCAATGGAACAAGCTGTTGCACGGAATAAACAAAGGATAGTATATGATAATAATGGTTGGAGTGTTAGTGAAGAAGAGGGTATTAAAGTTAAGAAACGAAGTAGGTCTAAAGTTCAATTCAAAGAAGAGGATGATGAGAGACCACAAGAGACTAGAGATTTTACATCGATATTGAAAAGACGAAAGCGAGAACTTGATGATGATGTCACAGGTATAAAGAGAAGTATGGATGATGAACTACTAGTAGCTCATGATGAAATGGACGATCAAGAAGCTGGCAATAATACAACATCAATCACTGAGAGAGGAAGACCAGCTTCATCTATAGGGAATGAAAAAATGAGCTGGGATGATATACTCAACTGTATGTCCATGGAGGAACGACGACAGCTCATTATATCTAATATCCATCTTCCATATCCCTTTGAACTTAATATGCAAGAATCCACGACAAATGGCGATGATGATAATGGCAAACTACCTGCAGAAACAGCTCATTCCGACGATGATGATGATCAATCACATTCAGCAGTGATTTGTGGTGCTCTAAAGGAGATTGGGCAAACCCATTTATGGGAACAGACAAGACATCTTCCATCAGACACAAACGATGTAGCAGATGAAGAAGTTCCAGATGCTCTGGGGTCTTTCAAATCTCAACAACTAGTGAGACGACAAAAGAGAGCACTCACACGAGCGACAAAAGAACGATTAGGAAGAAGGACTATGTGTTTATCTGAACATAGAGCACAGCATGAAATGTTTGTAAAGTGTAGTAAAGTCAAGTGGACGGAGCATGATAAGACTGATAGCGAAAAGGAAGACCAAACAGTAGCTGCCTCATCGTCACTCCCTTGCGAATATGATGAAGCCAATAGACAAAGAAAGTGGTTAGAAATGGACCTGGGTGAATGCACAATTGAAGTAGCTGACGAACACACAGGGAAAACTGATAAGAGTGCACAGGGCAAGAAGATCTTGGCCTTTCGTAGTTTGGAACTAGCACTTAAGTTTTAGGTTCATCTATTAAGCTCCGCACATTCCAAACCTTTCTAATAGTTGCAACATAAACACAAAATGGAGACAAATGTTCGTCATTTGCCACAAAGTACAAAAGACATTAAGACTATCTTTCACTTCACATAGCGACATCGACCGACTACTGGCAACTAACTACTTTACATAGCAATTGCTCCAATAACTGATATAATAGCAGCAACGACAGATCCATACTTTGCTCCAGAGTTATCGGTATCAGTAGCAGCATCAGGCTCGGTGTCCATATCCTCATCAGGTACTTCATCGTTCGTAGCAGGCTCCTCATCTACGATTTCGTCGTTTGTGGCAGGTTCATCCATATCATCCATAGCAGCTTCAGTTGTTGTGGGAGGAGCCTCAGTGGTAGTAGTCTCAACTTCTTCAACGATAGGTGCTTCAGTAGTTTCAGGAGGAGCTTCAGTGGTAGTTGTTGTGGTTTCAGGTGCCGTGTATTCGAGTCCAGGAAGTGTTGTAGTAAAAGCAATGTCCTTACTCTCGGCGTCTCCATATAAAGTCTCAAGTCCAGGGTAGATACCATCGCCTGAGTTTGGCCAGGCGTAAGGAACAAGAGGTTGTGACATTGGATCATTATTATCAATCATTTCAGCCCATGTAATACTGGTTGTCTTCATAGGATCGGCAGCGTATCCCTGTCCATTTGGTGAGTCCAACCATTCACTAGCACACTTATCGGGCATGCACTGATTAGCAATCCACAACTCCAAAGCAGCAAGAGCAAGATGAGGATGACGGTACTGGAAGATGCGCGTTTCATGGTTTATGAAGATGATGAGAGAGATAGTAGCTTCTGTTAGCATATGCAGAGTTTACAAAGGCAATCAAATAAAGGTCAATTAAGGTCATGTGAAGTAGCCAAATAATCGAGACTTCATATTGAACACATGAATTCATATAATAAAACAATACTAACGCGGACTTTCCTGTCCTGAGTTCTCTCCAGTGTGAATGTAGGGACACCAATCACCCCAAATTCCACCAGCCTCGGCAGCTTCGACTGAACAATAGTGAGGGCCTCTGCAGTTACCAGCATCACAATCGGGAGTTTGTCCGAGGTACTCAAGACGGTAGTATGTGTCACTGGGCTCGCCATCGATTAAGACAGGTCCAGGAAACTTGACGTTGTTCTCTTCAGTACCCTTTGAGAATGAGATTTGAAAGTGTTAGATGGAATGAAACACATTAACTTATATTCACAAGTTCCATCATAATACTTACAAAGTACTTTACAACTAATTCATCAAGCTTGGACTTTTTAATACTACATTCACTCTCCTCATCGAACCACTCGGCACAGATATCTTCCTCACAAGCATTGTAAGCATTCTTAACAGCAGCCAATGGGACAAAGGGTGGCACATGACCGATTCCGAACTCTTCAGTAATGGAAGCACAGTCCTTACCACAATCGTTTTGGAACTTAGGACAAGCACCAACATCCATCTCATCATAAGCACTAAGATGCGCGTTTCACAGTTTATGACGATCAAAGAGGGGCGATTGTAACTTCAGTTAGTACATGTGGTTTGCAAAGGCAATCAAATAAATGCAAACTAAGGTCAAATGAAGTAGCCAAATCAATGAGACTTCATATTAAACACACTATAACACAAGAAACGCGGACTTTCCAGTGATGAACTGATCCATCTCCAGGCTGCTTCAAAAATGGAGCAGCAAACTCATACACATACTTGGTATCGACTGGTGTGGGGTATCCACCAAGGGCAGGACCTAGCATAATGGTAGTAGAGGTTGTGGATTAGATTAACGTGACAAAAAAAATGTGCATATCTTATGCACACTTTTAGAACAAATCTTGTATACATGTTTATAACTCACCCAAACCGGCAAATGCCTTGGTATAGTAACATGGATTCCACTTCCCTTCCTCATAAACGGGGAATTCAGTGAATCCTTCAGTAATGTTACCAGATAGAGAATCAAGACGAGGACAACCAGCCTTTGGCCTTTCCCACTCCGGGAAGGCTAATGTAAGAATCTTCTCCCAATCGGGCTCATCAAAGTCATCCTTGTTGACAGGCATTTTCTGTAAATGAGTATATGTAATAATTTAATTGACGGAGAGGACAGAGAGGGTTAGTGTTGAAGTTAAGTTAGTTGCATCGTCATCATTCTTTGCAAAATATATAATATACGTGCACCGACCAAATCATTGCAATTAATAATTGACATCGTATATCATCATCTACCGTTGACATAAAGTCTTATGCCATTGCAGGCAGATAAAACATACACCACTTGAACTTGTAAGATATGATAGGGTGTACCTTCTCATGTCGATATCATTGCAATTGCAATGTCATTGGAAAATAATAAAAAAGGATGTAAATTTCAACTTACCTCGAGATCACATTTCTGTGCGTTGACATGGCTAATGGCCAAGATTAAAATTGCGGCTTGGGAGAGGTTCATGGTAGTTGCTTATTCAAATTATAGATCACTACAAATGAGGAGGTGGATCACGCGGTGGACAACAGCTGTAGTGAGGCTAAATAGAGAGAGAACCCTTCAAGTATCTTTTTTGCCGCGAGATGTCCAAGAAAGCTAGCAAGCCCTTTTCGTAGATATTCTCTCTTTGCGGATACATATCTTCACTCACACCCCCTTACTAACTCTACTCACATAGATGCAGCATCCCCTAGCTTCTACAAGCCATACATGATACATGCAGTGGAGGAGTAAATTATAAGTGGGATTGCATCTCTTTGACCTAGCGGATCGGTATAGGATTGGTACTCTCAGAACAATACATTATGACGAGACTCATCAATCATATAATCATTGCAGCTGTTATCGTCTCATTGGCGGTAGCATCGAGCGAGAGTAATAGTATCCGCCGTCGACGAATAGCCTCTATTACTAATAATCATGACTTTGCAATCACTTGTGAAACAGATCATATCGTCATGGTGGAAGATCAGGTACCTTCTACTATCAACCGGAGTTGTACAATTAGTACATTTGGTACTTTCTCTGATAGCATATCGTTATCATGTTCATCTTTGGCCGGAGTAGATTGCAAAGTTAGTCCATCATCGGTGTCGATATCATCTGATCCGTCATATGTAGATGTTACAGTCACAATTGAAACAACAGATACATTGGCAGCAACAGGAGAAACTGAAGACATTGTTGTTACAGCAACAAATGATACTGACGAGAAAGAAGAATCTATACCTGTAGTGGTATTTAGTAATACGGATCAAATTAAACCGCGGAATGATGATGTAGATTCTAATATCATGACGGACTTCTTCCTACTTGGTGGACAAAGTAACATGCAAGGACATACGACAAGTCGTCAATCACTCACAAAGAATGAAACTTACTTTTTAGATATAAAGAAACTGTTTGAGGATGGAGATGATCCTGCTATTATGGAAAGTAAATTACTGAATATCATCGAGTCAGGAGGAAGAAAAGTCTCAGAGAGCAGTGTGAAAGCTAACTTGGCCAAGGAGACAATGAATCTGTACAATCAAGGACTACTAAACGACTTAGACACACCTTTGAGTTTGGGAAGTTGTTCATATGTCATCCCTCAAGATAACGGCAGGATAGTTGACCAGAGCAAAGGAACACAACTAACGGTTTGGGATTCCAACTGCGGGCACAGCTTTGGTCATGAGCTGACATTCAGTAGAACTCTTGAAATGCAAATGGGCCAGACAACTAACTTTGAAACAGTCAAGAATTCACATGGCGGAAGTGAAATATACAGAGATTGGTATCCTAATCACGGAAGGTATTGGGATAAACTTCAATCTTCCATTCGTAGTAGGAAAGGATCAGGCAACTGGAAAGGTTTCCTTTGGCATCAGGGGACACAAGGTACGGCAATTATACTAGTATTTGTTTATATGTCCATTCAGTACTTCTAACCCCGCTACTTCTTCCATAACAGAGGCTTGGACAGAGGAAGATACTTCATTGACATATCTGGGTAACCTGACTGGACTCATCAAAGAAGTTCGTAAGGAAATGCTAGATGCTTCTGAACCTGGTACTTGGCAGTGTGCAGAGGAGATCCCCGTCGTAGTTGTTCAGATTGGATACTGGTAAGTGTGTTCATATCTGCAACTACTATCATATTTGATGCGTTTCTTATCATGTATACTCTGAATCTTGACACCGAAGGCCACAAAATAGGCGAGCACAAAATGTAAGGGATGCTCAAGCTCAATATTGTGACGAAGATCCAAGGGCAGAGATGGCTATCACTTATGATTTGGCTAGATTCTATCACTTTGATGCAACGTCCTTTTTGATTGGAGGTAATCGGATAGCCATGGCGTATCAAAAGGCACTAGAAAGTAATTTCACTTGTCCTGAATCAACTTTTAGTCCATCTCCTACGAGTCCATCTCCTACCGAACCATTTTGGTCTACACCCGACACTGAAGCACCTACTGGATCGCCTACTTCCATCCCGACATATCAAGCCAAAGAGGGCAATACAACTGAATTGAAAATCGTTGGAAACAATGGCTATCCACTTGAAGTTTACCCTCTAAAAGAATGTCAGGGTGATTGTGATTCAAACGATGAGTGCATTGATGACCTTGTTTGTCTACAGAGAGATGCAGGGGAAGTAGTTCCTGGATGCCTCGGTAGCGATGAAACCAGTAAGACAGACTATTGTGTTCATCCTTCGTTAGTTCCAAGTGATCAAACTAGTCCTAAGTCGATTTTGTGCCAACTCTTTGGCTTTGCTTGTTGAGATATAAAAAAAGATATATGTGTGAGATGATCAAGAAGTTGGCTATTTGGTCAATGTATGTGTGTGAGATATGAAGAAGAGGAAGTCAGGCAAGTAGATAATTACAATAAGATTAGGAACCTTTTAAGAAGAATCACATTCAACTTCTTCATCTCTCCTTCCCACCCTTCTTCTTTGTTTGATGATCCCGACAAAGCAAGCAGGATACCACTGAGGATACCGGCCGTATCTTTTTATGTAAATCAATTGTGAGAGATTTGGTTTCATATCTACTTTGTGATGGCACCGAGGCTACTATTAGAGAGTTTGGAGAACCAAGTTAATATAGAGGACAGCAGTATTATTATCTTCATTAATAGTACTTTGATAGTTAGTATTAGTAGATTAAAGAATATATAAAGGAACCCCAACAGTGCATCACAAAACACAAAACATCATGACATCAAGTTTTAGCAACGGCTATCAACAACAACATAATGGTAACAATCGATATCGAAGTACCGGTGGTCTACTATTTATAACTAGTGCATTATCAGCATTGGTACTTATACCTTCTACTGCAGCGTTATTATTACCATCACCTCTCGGTAGGGCGAGAAATCAACATACATCAATTGCAACAACAATTAAACAACATTACCCATCAATTGCAACTACTACATCACTTCATGTTGGCAATACAGCATCAGCGGCACCACAACAAAATAACAATAATAATGGCAGTAATCCTAATTCGCCATTGGCAACTGAGGGAGATTGGAGTGCCTATCTAGACTCCAACTATCGAAGGGTATATTACTTTAATCATAATACTGGTGAGAGCTTGTGGCAGCCGCCTACACCTACGTTTCCTGATGTTTCGCAGTCTCAGGGTAGTACACCGAAACAGCAAGTAGTTACTCCTCAGGGAAGACAACAGGAGATGGGTAGGCCTCAACAGGGTGGTGGACCAATGAATAATGGCCCTCAAATGAGGAATCCTAAAATGGACGGCAATCCTCAGCAAATGATGGGCAATCCACAAATGAATATGATGGGCGGACCACCACCTCAAATGGACGGTCCTGGAATGGGTAATATGATGGGTGGTCCAGAGTTTGACGGTCCAGGAATGATGGGAATGGGAGGTGGTCCTATGGATGATATGATGTTTGACCCAAGAATGATGGAAGAAATGGGTATGATGCCTCCTGGTGGTGGGGGTATGCAATCTCAATCATTTGGTATGAGAGGCGGTCCTCCACCACCACCGGGTATGCAACAGGGAGTAGGTCCAGAATTTGTACCTCCACAACAACAGCAGCAACAACAGCCACAACAACAAGGATTTGAACCAACATTCTATGAATTACTACAGGTACCACCCACCGCTACCAGATCACAAATTAAACAATCCTATCTAAACTTGGCGAAACAATATGATAATGCCAATTCGCGTGGACAATCAGATTCAGGTATTGATAATAGTTCCAATGTTGGTCCACAGCGGGGTAGTGGATCACGGGGTGGTGGTGGTGGTCGTCGATCGAAAGAGTTTAATGAAATTGCACGAGCCTGGATGGTACTAAGTGATGGTAGATCACGTGAACGGTATGATCGTCAATTGGAACAGTGGAATGCCGAACGACGAATGAGAGATCGAATGAGGATGGAGGAGGAACGTAATTGGATGATGGAAGAACAGGAACAACAAATGCAGCAGCAGCAGCAGGGACGAGTAAGTCCTCGGGGTGCTGATAACAAATTTTCATCAGCTCGGGCATCTTTCGGGAAGAAGAATCCAGACATGATGGGCGGTAGCAGCAGTAATAAGTTTGGTAGATTTCGTTCGCAGGAGCAGTCCATGCCACAGCCACAGGATATTAGGGGAAGACCAGGTCAACAACCGCCTCAAGGAAGAGATGGGTTTGGTGGTCGTCCGTTGGAAATTGATGAAGCAGCTGAAGCATATCAATTTGCCCAGGAGGAAGCTAATTATATGGCCCAACAGCAAGAGGAGGCGGCTGTTCGTAGTATGTATGACGAGAAGAAGCGTAATGATGATGCTCAACAGGAGGACATGAAACGTCAACGAAAAGAACAGTTCCGAGAAGATCGTGAACGCGAGGAAAAGAGAAGAATGGGTTCAGAACGTAATGTTATTCAGGATAAACCACAGTCTGCCGGTAGCGGTGGTGGTGGCAATAGTATGCCATGGATGCAAAGTCCAATGCAACAGAAACCAATGCAACCAACACAGGCTACTGGTACGAATGGTCCACAGGATATGAATGTAATGATGGATAATATGAAGAAGAAGTTTGCACAGAAGAAAATGACTGTTGATGAGGCTGCTCGTGTTAAGGAAAAGTTATCTTCTCTTGGAGGTGCTGCTCAGCAACAACAACAACCTGCCGCTGATGAACAACCGAAGAAGGGTCGATCAGGAGTGTTATTCCCAGGAAAGGGTGGAATTGTTGTTGAAGATTCAGACTTTGTTGCCAAGGATATCTTAATTGATGACTACATGAAGAGAGAGCCTAGTTTTATTAGTTGGGTACCACCCGAGAATGAAGAAAAAGGAGAAGCACCACAGCCAGCAACAGGACAGCCTGTCAATAAGCAGCAGCAGCAACAACAACAAGGACCCCCTCCTCCAATGTCAGGAGGTCCACCAATGTCTGGAGAAAAGGAACGAGAACAAGAACGTCTTCGTAATATTAGAGATAAGGGTGTAACGGGTAGACAACCAAGTAGTGGAAGAAGTATTGGCGGTCCCGATGCCTTTGGTAAAACATCGTCTAGGGCACGTGAACAAGAACGATTGAATGAAATGAGGGGCATGGGCGTTGGTATTCCTGGGCAGCCATTTGGTCCATCTTCGGCTGGTGTAGAACGCACAACCTTGAGAACTGAACGACCAGGAGTTGGTGGTCGAAAATCTAGCTCAACATTAAGAGAACAAGAAAGACTTAAGAATATGGGTGCAAAGGGTGGTTTAGGAGGTGTCGGTGTTGGTGGTCCAAGTAATTCACAACAGCCTGCTGGACAGCCAATTAACATTCAACAACTCAAGGAGACACATCGTATTGAAATGGCCAACCTCAAACGAGAGATGGAGAAGGATCATGAGCGTACACTTGAGGAGGAGATTGTCAAGATTGCCAAGATACATGCTGCAGAGATTACCAAACTTCAAGATGAATTTGAAGCCTCTCAACAACAGACACAAGCCCCCGGTGGTATTGGACCTGAGGGAGCTAAGCGATTGGCAGAGATGGAGAATGCCATGCAACAAATGAAGATGAATCATGCCGCGGAACGTAATCGTATGAAGGAAGAAATCACACGAGAGTTGGAGAGAGAAAATACCGAGAAGATGCAAATGATGGAGGCGGCACACAAGGCCGAGATTGATGCGATACTAGCTAATCAACAGGGTAGTGGTGGTGGTAACGGTGAGGAAGTTACACGCTTGCAGTCTGAGATTGGCAAGTTGAAACAAGCACACTCTGAAGAAATGGAAAGTATGGCAGCGAATCACGGCCAAGCGATGACACAACTTCGTAATGAGCTCGAGTCCAAGGCCACAGCACTAACTAAGGGTCATCAGCTTGAGATCGAGAAGCTGAAGAAGGATCAAAAGGCTGTTTCAGTTGCTGATACACTCAAGTTTCAGGAAGTTGCCATGGAGAAGTTGGGTGCTCAACACAAACAGGAAGTTGACAGTTTGATTGCTAAGCATAATCGTGACATGGATAAGCTACGACAAGATTTAGAGGCCAAGTCTGTTAGTGATGTGAATGTCAAGGTAGAGGAAGCAACAAATGAAATGGCTGCAAAGTTCAAGGCAGATATTGACAAGATGGCAGCTCAGCATCAGCAAGACATGCAAAGTACACTTCAGAGAGAGCTCGATAACCTCCATCAGCAACACACCAAGGAGTTGGAGGCGGCATTAGCTGAGAAGAAACGTACGAAACTACAAGCGGCACATGTATCACGCGAGTTCAAGAATGCAGATAAGCAGGGAGGAATGACAAAGGATCAAAAGATTGACATGGTATTAAAGGGGTTTGAGGGAGTTTACGACCCTAGCGTTATTAACCAGATCCGACAAGATCTCAGTGCACAAGATGTGGAGTTGGAAAAGAAGATATCGGACAGTACAAAGCAGATATCAATGTTGCAATCAAAACTTGATTCTAGTATGGGTGTGGAGGAGAATTTGAAGAATGAGATTAAGAAGTTAACACAGTGGAAGCAGAGTGCAGAATCAGAGCTACAACGTGTTAGACAAGGGACGGATGATAAAAGCAAGGAAGCGGCTAGCTTGAATAACTCGATTCAGAAGATGAACAAGGAGATTTCAGATCTCAAATCACAACTTGATCGCTTGACACAAGACAAGGATTCAAGTAAGAAGGAGATTTGGGAATTAAGAGAGTGGAAAAAGAATGCCGAGGCTGAACGTCAAAGCCTCGAAAGAGAGCTCAAGTCAAAGGATGGTGTGATCGAGAAACTCAAGTATGACTACAACGAGAGAAATGAAGATGTTAACATGCTCGTTCCTGAAGTTGCTCGTCTACAAGAACTTACTGCATCATTAGAGACTTTGATTGACAAGCGGTCAGTTGAATTTGAATCAATGAAACAGGAGGCTGATCGGCTCAAGCTTCAATACGAAAAGGAAAGCAAGTCAGCCGCAGACATGGCTCAGAGCTTGAAGAGTGCTCTGACAAACGAGCAGTCGAAAAACTCTCAACTCATTGCCAACTTGAAAGATGATATCAAATCAAAGGAACGTGAAATTGCAAACATTCAGAGTACTGCCAGTCAAAGAGCTAGAACGATTGATGACATGAAGTCCAAGCTTGAGGCTTATCAGAAAGAGTCTGAGAGAGTTGTAGATGAAGGCAAGAAACGGCTTGCCACGATGACTGCCGACTTTGAAAGACAGCTTGCAAACACAAAGGACGCTCATCAAACCGAGCTAAAGAAGCTTGAGACAAAGTTGCAAAACGACATCCAACATCTACAACATGATTTAAGCTCTCGATCGAGCATGATTGCAAACCTCGAGAAGAAGCTAGACTCAGCATCGTCATCCATCAAGAATTTAAATGGCGAGATTGTAGGTCTCAACAAGGCACGTCATTCTACTGAATCTCTCCTCAAGAAATCTTCACACGACCTTAATCAAAAGAAGCAAGAAGTTGATCGTCTACGAATACAAGTGCAAGAGATGAAACAGTTTGATGCCACCAACACGGCAAAGATTAATGCTTTAGAGAAGGAACTGTCAGAGAAAGCAACGGCATTGAACATCTTCCAATCGGGAGCAAAGGAGTATGCCACGGAGAAAGAGTTACTTCTAGAAGAATTGAGGGGTTTGAAACAATGGAGAGATACTGCACAAGCAACCATCAACACTCTATCGAGTGAAGTGGCATTCAATGGCGTCTCCGAAGGAAAGATTGACCAGGTTATTCAAAAACTCTCTAGCATAAGAGATGAGTTACAGCAGAAGGATGCCCAGATCAACTATGCCGCATCATCAACAGATGCACTATTAAAGAGCCAGCCTGCTACCGTATCTTCGACACAAAATGTAGGTGGTACTACTGGCAATGCAAGTAGAAGCTCTTATGCAAGCAAGCCAATGCCCGATGCCATAGGCAGTGGATTCGGTAGTAGACAGAAAAACTATGCCGCAGCCAAACCAATTACTTCAGGCCAAGCCTATGAGGCAGCACTGGCATCGTCAGGTAAAGAGTTATTGACCACGTCGACCAGTGTGTCAACAACAACAAGAAAGGGTGGATATGGTAAAGGTGGAGGATCATGGAAGACGGCAAGCAAAGGCCAAACATCTGTGGCCACTCCACAAGTAACTGTTCAAACTCCCCTAAAGGGAGAAGCAACCAAAACGGCACCGCCCAAGGGATTCGGCTTTGGTAAAGGAGGTGCGAGTTGGAAAACATCACAACCAAAGAAGAGTGGTGGAGGGGGTTACCTTGACAACATGAGTCCGTAGTCTTGTTGTACGGCTAAGGTCAGGGAACCAATAATAATACTCAAGCAGGTTTAAGCTAGTACTCTTTGACAAAAGGTATTGATGTTTAGGTAACCATAGTCAATGTAATTGTATATTAATAAAGCCAATGATTAACTTGTGTTCTTTTTCAAACACATTAGAATTCGCCCTTAGATCCAAATAATTTCTCTCTTACTCTCATGAATGAAGGAGGTGGGCACCTCGTGGCGGGCTAAATTAGATAGAAGAACCGGTTTAATCGGAGCCCATACCGCACAGGATACCGCCGATGTGACATACTTAAAAAAGCACCCCTTCCATGACACCATAAACCAACTAACTCCCTATCCTTGTTTGAATTGCTCGGCATTACTAGTATGATAGTGATGGTAGTAACCAAATGAGGAGAGAAGTCGATCCCGACATATATTGTCCGCAAGCTGCATTGGTAGACGAAGAGTTGAACCGTAAAACACAACAACGATTAGAAAGATATCGCAAACGCTATTACGAACAAAGAAAGCGGCTCGAACAAAATATTATGTTAAAACAGCAGCAGCAACAAAGACTGTGGATTGTAGGTGGTACATCATTAATAATACTTGGTTTGAGTTTATATTGGTATAAAAGAAGTAAATATAATACACAACAAAAAAGACGTGATGATAGAGGACATGAGATACCACGAGATTTATTCTTAGATGAACACGATGATAATGTCATAGAAGTGCAATTGCAACAAGTATTTAATGAGGCAACAAAGGTGGCAAGGAAATTTACGAATGGTATGTTAAATCAGAAAGATCAATTGATGTTATATGGTCTATATAAACAAGCATGTGAAGGTGATAGATGTGATGATAATGCGGTATGTATAATATGTTGTGTGCATTAATATGCTATGTTGTGTAAACTATAAACTAACACCTTCTAACTTTATATAGCCATCAAAGATAAACATTGTTGCACATGCCAAGTACGATGCATGGGGGAAATTTAAAGGATTACCAAAGTCATTTGCAATGAAGAAATATTGTGAAGTTGTATATCATTTCTCGAATGGGGGTCAATCTGCTTACACTGATAATAAAAATGTTAGTGGTAATGATAATGATGATGTAGTGTATGTTGATGACAATGATAAGCATGCGGAATTAGATGAAGATGGATGTCCCGTTAATGCAAATGATGACGGAGGTATCATGACTGGTATGGGGATAAGACAGAGTACAATGGCTGATAATACTGATTTATTATCACGAAAACCAGATACTAGCAATACGTCTCCGGAGATTCGCCTCCGATATGCAGCAGTATCCAATGACGTTAAAACTTTAAAAGAAGTCATAAATGATGATTGTGATATCAATGGAGCCGACGAACAAGGTCAGACAGCTCTTCATTTTGCTACAGATAGAGGAAGTATCGATTGTATAAAACTATTGGTCGAGAAAGGTGCTAATATAAATGCCAAAGATTCGGACGGTATTGGGATATTACAAACTGCACTAAGTGCTGAGTTGGATGTGGACTTCGTTAGACTGCTGTTAGAGGCAGGAGCAAATCCAGATGCACAAGACATTGATGGTGATTCTCCTCGGATGTGGGTAGAAGAGAGTGGAGACAAAGCTCTGATGGAACTCTTTGAAGCGATTCCAGAAAGATGTTAAACTTCTTAAACTAATTCTTTATATCTACATCCACAAGCACTCTCGCCATCTCGAAGGGCCCATGCTGACGAGAACTATAGTCATGGAACACAACACTTCGAATTCCCTGCCTCAAGCATGATACCGGCACTGCTGCCTTGCACATTGTATCATCAAGGAAACCAGCATCACTGTCCATCACGATAAATTCAAGCATGGCTACAGATGCGAAATTGACCGAGAATTCAAAGTATTCCGAGTTCCACTTACATGAAAATCCATTATCTCTGCAAGAAAGTAAAGTAGAATGTACATGGACAAAATAAATCAACAAATATACTTGGATAAAAATGGTGAACAATATACAACAGCAGCAACATACCTTATGGATTTCGTTTTGCGGGTAGTTGTTTCCAACCAGTCATCTTGTCCAGATGGTGGTCGCTTTGTCAAGCTTTTACTACTCGACTGAGATGCTTTATCAACATCATGCAATCTTACAATCACATAAGGATCTATCACTTCTCCAGCACTGTCACCATAAGGTTTTGGAAGGCAAGACCCTGACAGTACCTTGATACGCAATATCATTTTGTTGTCACTGGTAATTGATCCACCATCACTGCTTAGAACATTTGGTGGTTTA
>Ga0075439_15037_pt1 | contig 16171 bp, 12 predicted proteins | sample MintriSingleCell_FD_74264 | JGI IMG/M metagenome (GOLD analysis project Ga0075439, IMG submission 74264) | Marine eukaryotic communities from Monterey Bay, USA to study complex ecological interactions - Minidiscus trioculatus JGI Plate_4_G5... | ecosystem: Environmental > Aquatic > Marine >... | reverse complement strand
CTTGAGGATACGATGATATATTGGCTCTCGGCAGCCTCCGGCGGCCTCGTAATGACGAACTAAAGATATTAAAGAAGAGTCGGCAAAACAGGTTATGAGCTTAAAATCAGGCATCAAAATCATGCCTAAAACAAAAATATAATCGCGTAGTATTTCATGCTAAATAAAACTACTACTAATATCCTATTTTTTGCGAGAGGGTATCTCAGCGTATTTTGGTTTTAGGCAGCAAAATCGTGCCTGGAGACGGACAGACGGTGCCTAATCGCTAACAAAAAAGCTTAGAAGCGTGCCTAAATCTGGTGGAACTACTCTACTACAATTGAATGAAGCGAAACTCGAGGATACCACAATTTTGTAAAAGATTCACAGAATTAATGAGTTTGCTTACAGCTAAATCAAGTATGTGTTTTGGCCTTCACTCTAGGTTCGCTGATAGTGAAATCTGAAATGGATCTTATTAGAGATAACTAAATTGTTTTTGTTTCCTATGATAACAACAGTCTATAACCACGTCGGTTTTTCCTCATTCAGCTATCACTCTAAGAAAACAATGACACTTGAATTCGGCATCTGCATCGTGATCGATATGTACGCTTTGATATAATAACCATAAACGATTCATATAACGACTATATTTAGAGGAGCTATATATCTTGTTTAGGTGGAGTACTAGTATCATCTTTGCCTACGACTTGAGTTTAATTCAGGAGATATATCCTTGCATTGTCATTGCACAAATAATATTTGTCAACCCTATATCTTTATATGAGAAGCATGATGCAAAAGAGGAAGAGGACAGTACCAACAATTACAATTGTTGCAATAGTATTGACTGCTGCAATGCTGTCATCGACAAGTTCAAGTACATCGGTTGTACTCGCCTTTGTGGCAGTATCTGATACCACCTCCTTCTCATCGATATCACGTCATGTCAAGATACCCACTACTCTACTACTTGCTACAAATGACAACGATGTGTCTGATCAAGAAGTCAAGCTAAAAATTGCAAAAGTAACAGATGAAGATGTCAATGTACATCTAAATTCACCAGGTGATCGTCCTGTCTTGTTAGATTTATATGCCCCCCATTGTGGACCATGCAAGTTGCTTGATAAAGTCATAAAGAAAGCACATGCAAACTATCACGACAAGATTGACTTTGTCAAGTGGAATGTAGCAGATAAGGAGAATACCGCAGAAGTTAAGAAGATGGTATTTGAAGAGGCGGCAGCAATTGGATATAAACTTACAAAGCTACCAAGCCTTATCCTCTTTCGCGACGGTAAACCTATAGCTGTTCGAGAGGGAATGGCTAATGAGTTCCAACTAGATTTCTGGTTGGAGAATGAACTACCTGATGTTCTGGAAAAGACTTTCGACGAGAATGGTGTCAAGATGATACCCATGCCCAAGAAGATAGTAGAAGAAGAGCCTGAATCTTTGGTACCTTCCAAATTACAAGCTGCAGTCGAGGAGGCAGTTGCTAAATCCATTCTTGAAGCTCGACTACAGCAAGATAAAGATACTAACTGTACCGACCCCGAAGAATGTTGGGAGAAGAACATGTGGGAGAACAGAGATGTTGTTCCTGCAAATGATTTCTTACCATCAAGACCAAGAAGCAAGGCGTTTGATTTCTTACCACCACGACAAAGAAGCAAGGCGCTAGCTATGAAGAAGTTATAGTTTCTCTTAGGAAGATATGAATATCATGCTCTTGCAATCAGCACTCAAGAATTTAAGCAGCTTAGGTTGAAAAGAGTAATGGTAGTTGCCGAGAATGTGTATCTAGAAGAGATACCATAGCCTCAAGGATAGGGCAAGTCGGCTCAAGAATGTTTGAAACTTAAGAAGTAAATTAGGCTATAGTTTGAATCTATTATCTACCTATATTTCAAACAAATACAATCAAACATCTCTATCAACATGTATATGACCTAAAAGAAGAAAGCAACGATAGACGTTATTGCTACATACAACAAGCCAACACAGAGAGTAGCACTACCAGAAGTATATCGATAGTCATATCCATGGTCCATTTCATCAGACATCGCCATCGTTTCGGGATAAGCATGATCGTGTTCATAACTTGAGGGACGACTTCCATCGGGAGTTGTACCGTCTAGGCAAATCTCTGCCTCTTCATCGAGCTTAGTACATTGATCATCATCTAGAGTGACCATTGCAGTCAAGCCTTTCGCCACGATGTTTGCTTCAGTTGCTAAAGCCAATGCTTCATGTCGGATACACTTTACAAATGTATTTTCCTTGCAATCATCTCCAGCCAGAGTGACTAATCTCTTTATCATATCCTCACCTATGAAATCCGAGGCGTCATAGAATCGTAATAGCTGAGTGATTCTATCATGTGCATAGCTTTGGAAGCATAGCGAGGCCTTCGATTGGTCATCAGTAGTACTTGTTGCAACTGATACTGGTGTAGCTGTCCAGCTCTTCTGCCCTTCAAGTGTTTTAGCACGAGTAATTGCTTCGAGTTGACCATCGAATCGACCACGCACGACAACCTCGTACCCAGAACTGAGGACCGGAAATGAAGTTTCAGTCTCTCCCGAGGCTCCAGTGTATTCAGTACTTACATCAGACATGAGAATAGATCCAACCTCGCTTTGTAAGAAGTCTGGTATTTGCTGAGCAAAATCAACTTGTCCCTGTAGCAGAGGAATTGATACTCCACCATTCATAAGAGCAATGGCATCTAAGAGCTGCATATCGGCAGATCCTTGAAATCCCAAAGAGAAGATCTTTACATTTCCATCTTCATTGAGCTCGTATACATGCTCGGCTATCTTGGTCCTATTTGTCTCGCCTCGAGTAGCATATCCATCTGATATTAGAACTAGTATATTTGCAACATTATCCTCACTTTCCTTTGCATCTGCCTTTGCACGAAGCAGGCCTAACAACAGGGCCTCGTGTAAGTCAGTGTTCCAGCTTGATGCTTTTAAACCAGACAGGAACTCCTTTGCATCCTCCTTTTCGTCTAATGTGGCTCGGCCAGATCCCCAGAGGTCGTCCGTGCCAGTATTACCAAATGTCTGAATAGTAAATCTGTCTTGTGGGGTTAAGGTATCGATAAAGAATGAAAGAGCCTTCTTTGCATCCTCAAGCTTTGACTCATAATTCATTGATTCGCTTGTATCAAGAACAAAGTGAAAGTTCCTTGGCATAGCTTCTAGTGATGTCGGACTGAAGAAGTGCTCAAAGCATTTGCCATCTGTTTTCAGTAAACCGTTGATCGGCAGATCAGTTGCATTATACTCCCCTTTGATTGTTTTTGGCAGCCCGTATTGCCTAGCATCTGGAATATCCAAGTGCATATATCCTTCTGTGTTACTTGAATTCGTATCAGAGTCAGTATTGATGGATGAAACATCCAAGTCTACTCGGAAGTTCACTGCTTCCCCATTCGTATCCTCGACGTTCAAATCAAAGATAATATCATCAATCGGCTCATTGGGCATGAGAGGAATCTCAAAGTTGATAATTCCCTGACGCTGTACAATGAGTTGCTCTAGAACTAGCTCAACGTTGGTAATACCAAGTGGAGGTATTGAAACCTGGAGACTATGAGTAAACGAATCTTGAGATTCAACATATGCCGATGGTATTCCAGAAGCAGCAGACTCCAAGAAGGTATCTCGTGCCTCACTAAGTTCTTGAACAACGCCATTTGTTTCACATTCATCAGATGAGATTGTCTTGAGAGATGCGATGCGTGTGTTGAGAGGTAGTTGTAACTAGAGATGTGTAGAATGGAAGATGTGAAGATATGTATTTGTGCATAAGGTATGTTCAAAAAGTATAATAAAATTAAATAGCCAGAACTATACTCACCGATATTGCATGGATTGATGAGCAATCCAAAGCATTTGCAACTTCCATTGTGATTGTTGTTCGAGATAGACGTGATCGAACCTCAGTATTTACAACATAAGATGTGACTAACGATACGCCGGTTGAGAAGTCAACTGCAATTGGTGGATCCCCAACATCAACTGGATCTTTATCTTTTGTCAATACTATTGCTAGGACAACAATAACAATCAAAACTATGATGAGAAGAGAAGCCCAAATAAATGTTTTGCGAGTTTGTTGTTGTGGCACTGCAGATGCAGTATTCTTCAAAGGAGCAGTCTGATCAGTGGGAATATCAGTACTTTGTTTGTTTACTGTATCATTATTCCATAGAGAAGTATTGTCTTTAGCTTGCTCCTCCTTTTGTGTGTCATTTTGCATTGTGATAGGTTGTGCCATTGCAATGGTATCTTCTTCTTGAGACTGCTCTTGCAATTCCGTATCATCAATCATCGCTACACCAGTATCATCACCAGCAGCAGGAGATATATCACTGTCAATCGTCGCCATATTTAGTTGATATAACTGAACTTTTATGCGTACCCTCTATATCGTGCTTATTGTACACTCTGCAAAAAAATTGGATCTTTTTGGTCTTGTTCATACCTTTGCAAAAGAAGAAGCCACCATGGCATGATGATGAGAACACAAATATATGTTCGTGAAATCATACCATAACAAAACCAATATAATAAGAAAGAAGAGAAGTAGCAGTTGTCCGTGATAACCGGAGTAGAGCAATACCATCAAACATCGATAAGAGAAAACATATCACAAACAAAAGATAATAGAAGAAGAAAAGATACTACTGGTTACTTAGACTTAGTATACAACCATGTCGTCAACAAAGCGTAAGATTGATGACCAAGCATACCGTTTTGAAGTTGTAGGACAAGATTTGACCTTTGAACTTCGACCTGATCACAACTTGATTCACCTTATGTCTGTCATATGTGACCAATGGCTCAATAACGCTAGAGATGGGGACGGTGGCGTATTCGATCATATGTGGATTGTTAAAACATTATCAGGATTAGAGTTCACTGCCCCATACAATGATCGAGGTGAGGATCATGAAGGAGAGACGAAATTAAATGATCTTGACATATCACCGGGCGATATGCTTAGTATCACATATGATATGGGAAGCACAACCTACTTTGCTGTAAAGTTTGTATCAATTGAGAATGTAGCAAGCAATGTTGAATTACCTAGACGTGTGATGCAACTGCAATCAAGGACTTCAGATATATACACTCCACCTGAAGGAAGCCCTGATCTGAATGAAGTCTTTCCTCATGCCAATGAGCTTCTCTTTGGGCAGTCATCTGTTGCAAAGTGGATTGCTCCCTTTCAGTGTAGCAAAACTTGTGGAGGATTTGTGGAAGCTGGTCCTAATGCAATGGGTGATGTGGGTGAGTCTATTTGTTTTGTGCGTTTGTTTGGGGATACTTTGCTTTTGTCTAATGACTGGTCAATTCTTATATCACATGTCTCTCTATCTTCTTTGTCAACACCGCAGTATTCTGTCCTCATAAATTTGGTTGTTTCAAAGAGGTCCTTGTTGCGTTTAATCAGGCTGGCCAGCACAACCCAGACTATACCACCCGGGCGGATGCATACTCTAGGATGACATTTCCAAAAGTTATGCCAAATGCACAAGAGGAAGAGAAATATAAATTGTTCAAGGAAGATTATGATAAGTTTGAAAAGTATTGTGCCGATAATGGACTCAGTGCTCTTGTTCCTTTATCGGCAATGGGTGGTCACCCTGAGGAATATGTGTGGCGCATGATGGGTCCTCAGGAAAAAGTGATTAGAGTTAGCGAAGAGAATATGAAAGCAGTCGAAGATGTCGATATTGACAAGGCATTTCCAAAGTGTACAAAGGCCTACCTTGATAAGCGTCACTTTTGGATAAGCTATCGCCACGGAAAGATGATGGTATGTAAGGGCTTCGGTGGGTCTAGCGATGATCGAGGTATTCCTAAACCGGGGTCAGTTGTTGCAAGTACGAATGTGGATATTCATTCACTTCACGACTTCTTTTGTGTTGCAGAAGCGCTATTCGGCAAGGCGGACTTATAGGAGGCTTCTATCAAGAGTCAATATACAAACATCACTGCACATAGAAGTACTAAATGGATACTATGTAGGAAGTAATATTGTGTTTTTATCTCTTAGAGATATTACTTTTATACCTATTTACATCAAACAACACCTTCATTTTTAACCTCTTCTTCTACTTCTTCAAACATGATAATACTCTTGATTGCCACGACTACTTGTCCGTATTGGACTTGGTGGCTGTCTTCTGGAACTTCCTCTATTATATCTATTGGGGCTTGATCTATACCCTCCAGGCATACTTCCACCACTACTGCCACTCAACAAGCTCCGCGCCTCATCACTACGCTGCATTGCCCTCGCAATGGCATCATCTCGATCTTGTCGTGTTGGTGAACTTGGAGGTGACGTGCGTGGGAATGGTCGACCTCCACGTTGCTGTCCTCCCTTTCTTCTTGATGGTGATGATGATGTATTCATACATTCCCTCATCCTTGATATATCCTTCCTTATCGACTCATTCTTACTCTTGAGATCACTAAGTCGTTGATTTGACTGTGGTGTGAACTCATTATTCGAGTATGATCTTGTGGGGTGGGGTGGAGACAGCTTCTTCTTGGATTGTGTGGTACGAGTAGGACGGACAGAGTATGATCTTGACATGCCAGCACCGACGTTGTCAATAAACTTGCCTCCTTGATTAGTAGTACCTTGTGGAGCCCCTGTAAAGATTGACTTGGACAACTCGGATACATTACTTGGTACCTGTTGAGGCACAATGCCGCCCACTTGTGTATTCTGCATCATGTTCATACCAGCTTGCTGCATTCCTTCTATCATACCCTGTTGCTGCTGAGGCCACATTCCAGTACTCAACTGAGGCTGTAACATACCACCAGTATTCATCATCATGGGTGATGGACTCATCATACCACCACCACTAGTACAACCAACTCCACTTGTAATCGGTGCACTCAATGGTGAAATCATCCCTCCCATCGGCTGTGCATTAATACCAAATGATCCATTATAATATGGATTATTTGCATTGATTGTAGCCAATTGTACCTGATGTTGAGCTAATTCGACTTGTAACAACTTACGTGCCTGGTCTAACGTTGCCTGTTCTTGACGTAATTGTTCTATATCCTTTTGTTTATCGTCTGTTGATGTTGTTGGTTTGGGACTACTTGACTCTTGACGACTTTCCTCTTCTTCCTCTTTCTTGGTAGGAGTACCAACCTTTGACTTGGCACGATCATGTACCATTGCCTTTAATTGTTGTTGTAATTCATATACTGAATGTTTAGCACGTCGCTTTGTACGTTCAAATGTACTATCCTCGCTTGAACTTGTTGATACTACATTATGTAGTGAATGATGCTTGTTACGACGTTTACGCTTGGTAGGTGAAGTACATAACGTCCTCCAATTATCTGTTGGATAATCACCATAATATCCACTATTACTATCCCTCATATTACTAGTACGACTTGCCTTATTCTGACGTAAGTTTGGTAATAACAAATCCATTATACTCGATATACTACATCCTGATCTTTTCGTATATTCATCATCATCTTGTTCTACTCTCATATTAGTACCTACTCCATGAAGATGTTGTTGTTGCTGCATCTTGTAATGTCCAGGAGGATATCGAGGTGGAGGCTCTCTCATATTATCAACATGATTCGTTTGTAACTGTTGATATTCTTTATCTATTTGAAATAGTACATCATTGACATTATTCCCTCCTCCATTGGCAGTGTTGGTAGGTCCAGTATGGTAGAATAAATTACGTTCATCAGCCATTGCAGCATCTCTTCCTCCTCCACCCAATTGTTGTTGTTGTTGATTAGTGGGTACAGTATTATAAACATAAACAACCTCATCATGCGGATGCGTACCACATCCGAATAAGTACCCGACATCATCGGCAGTTTGGGGTATACATCCTTTACTTTGGAATGTTCCTTCTATTTCATATCCTGTGTTGTTATTGTTCATGTTAGTAGTATTATTGTGTTGTGTGTTGCGATGGATGTTATTACGATGGATATTAGAATTGGCAGATGATTGTGGAACACCACCAGAGTGATTTAAATGGGGTGATAATGGATGATTATTACCAGTATAATATTGAGACTGGCTAGGTACCGATTGTAATAATGAAGTGCCATCCTCTAACGAGTTGTTATCGTTAGTATTAAGGATGTGATTCATATGTAATCCTTGTATAACATTCTTAGATTTGCCAGAGTAGTATAATTCCTTGATGTTATTTCCTCCTCCTTGGCCTTGATGATGCTGCTGTGTGTTTGTGTTGTTGGTAGTATCGAGTTGACGCTGTAATTGTTTAATCTGTTGTTGTCGTTCGACTAATTCACGAATGTGTGGATGGCTCATACTTGTTCCTCCGCTGATTGATGCTCCGCCGCCTCCTTTATTGTTGTGACGAGGGTGTGATTTAGGGAATAATTCTGCTGACCATGATTCAGATGATGTTGGTGGTGCCATGTTGTTATTGTTATTGTATAGACGTAAAGTAAGATGGCTTGTAGGCTTGCTGTTAGATAAGCTCTGACTATCACTGCTACTGATATTTATATTGTAGTGCGGCCTATGATATACTGTTTAACAGGAGTCTATAAACAGCAAGAACTATGTGTTTTATATCGATTTGCAATTGTTAATTCTTCCGACTTAGTTGCAATTGGCATATCTAATGAATTCAGTCCTTTATCTTTTTGTGAAGCGTGGCTTTAATAAAGGGGCATACTATGCGTGCTGTTGTTGCTGTTCACAACCCATGAAACATGAACTAACCGTCATGAAATCAGTGCATAACATTGGTTGAGTATTGGTAGCTTTCCGCATTGTTTTGCAGTGCCTAAATTTTTGGCCAACTTGAGGGTGGCATCAAGTCTATTTTTCTCGTAAGTGTCTAAACGCTGTCATAGTCATACTATCCAAATCACAGGGTTTAACCTACAATATTAGGTGAAACTCTAGTGTCAGTGGAGGGAATAAATCTGTTTTTTTCTTCACTTCTTTTTTTGTTCAAAGGTGCATCTTCAACTTTGGATTTATGAATTATTGATGGAGGGTAAATCGATATAGTAGTGTGTTGTACAGTGGATAGAGAGATCGCTAGAGATTTTATTACACATCTGTGTGTATTCAATATTAATATAAAAATATGAGAAAAATAACATTGTTCCTTGTTGGGGCTCGATTCCTCGGTTTATGTCAATGGTAAGTTCAAGTGTATTGTTTACTTTATACAGTTGCAATTACCGAGATTGATACACTACTAACATTTCGAATTTGCAATATATATTAGCTTTCTATGCCCGCATAGGATACCGACAGTTCCTTCACAACAATTAACCAAGCCGCAATATAATAAATATGATAGACCAAGTATAATATATACCAATAGACAAGCAACTACACCTCTTCATGCAGCTAAAAAGATTATTGCAAGAGAGAAACCAAAAGTTTCATCTAAGCCACTTTCATCGTATTTACAGGATACAGACGACGATCATACTAATGACAATCATATCAGTAATAATGAGAATGATAATATTAACCAACAAATTGAAATCAATATAGAATCCACAGATAACATAGAAAACAATGATATAGATTATGATCAACATCACAATTATCCAAAGGTAATACTACAAGCTGATAAATTAGGTAGATCAGTACAATCACAACTATTACGTATCTTACCAAATAATCAAGAAAAGCTATTAGTTTCATCCACAACTGAATGGAAAAAGTTACAACGTCATGCAACCGAAACAATCAAATCATTACACTTACGTGATATGTTACAAGATACTGAAAGATGTAATTCCATGTATGCTACACATGATGGTGTTTATTATGATTATTCACGACAACAGGCCACATTAGAAACTATGGATTTATTATTCGATTTAGCAACGAAACAAAATTTACAATCAAAGATTAAGGATATGTTTAATGGAAAAAAGATTAACTTTACAGAAAATCGTGCAGTATTACATACAGCATTACGTGCCTCCAAGGATGATGTGGGTACAGTATTCGTAGATGACTTGGATGCAATTAAGGAAGTACATGATGTGTTAGATCAGATTAAAACATTTACGGAAGCATTCCGATCTGGACAAATTACTGGTTATACAGGTAAACGTATGCGTAATATTGTAAGTGTGGGTATAGGTGGTAGTTACTTAGGACCAGAGTTTTTACATGAGGTATTAAAGACGGAAGCTGAGGGTATTAATAGTTCATTGGGGTATAGTTTACGTTTCTTGGCCAATGTTGATCCTGTGGATGTTGAACGTACTTGTGCCGATTTGGATCCTGAGGAGACATTAATTATTGTTGTGTCCAAGACATTTACTACTGCCGAGACGATGTTGAATGCTCGTACTATGCGTCAATGGCTTTGGGATTTCATGGGTGATGATATTGAAGTAGTAAAGCGTCATGTAGTAGCATGTTCCTCAGTCTCGGCAACCGAGAATGTAAAAGAATTTGGTATTGATACCGATAAGTACTTTTTTCGATTTTGGGATTGGGTAGGCGGGCGGTATAGCGTGTGTGGTGCCGCTGGTGCTGTGCCGATTAGTTTATTGTATGGATTTGATTTGTTTGAAAAGTTTTTGGATGGTGCAAGATCGATGGATCAACATTTTTTGAATGCTCCAATGAAGGAGAATATACCCATCATTATGGGTCTATTGGGTGTATGGAATGTGAGTGACTGGTGTAAATATGTTTGTGGGTGTTGTCTTGCTCTCTTTCGACTTGAAATCTCACCTTATATCTTCTTCTCTCACTTTAGTCCTCATTCATGGAGTATAACTCTCGTGCATTGATTCCATATGCACAAGCACTGTTGAGACTTCCAGCTCACATCCAACAACTCGATATGGAGTCAAATGGGAAGAGGATTAACAATCATGGGGTAGAGATTGATTATCCAGTTGGGGAAGTTGACTTTGGTGAGCCTGGGACGAATAGTCAACACTCCTTCTTCCAACTCATTCATCAAGGACAGACAATTCCGGTAGATTTCCTTGGCTTTGTCCAGAGTCAACATGATCTATTAATGGACAATGAAAAGTTCTCCTCACATGATGAACTTATGGCCAACTTCTTTGCACAACCTGATGCACTGGCCAATGGCAAGACAGCCGACGAAGTACGGGCGGAAGGATGTGAAGAGGAACTAGTACTGCATAAAGTATTCGACGGTAATCGTCCAAGCAGTTCGTTACTCTTCCCACAACTTTCGGCATATGTTACTGGTCAAATACTCAGTCTGTACGAGCATAGAACGGCTGTACAGGGATTCATTTGGGATCTCAACTCGTTTGATCAATGGGGTGTCGAGCTCGGTAAGAAACTAGCACTAGATGTCAAGGATCATTTGATGGAGGCACGGAATAATGAAGTGGGTGAATCTGATGTCACATGTGAAAACCCAGCAACAACCAGAATACTGAACTACTATGTCAAAAATAGTCGTGATGCTGCTATCAATGGTGGATCGAAAAGTCCAGGTACTCGTGCAACAAGTGTAACTAGAAAGACACATATGGATCACTTTCCACCACAAATCCATGACCTTGGAGGACACAGTGGAAGACTGTCATAGCTATAAACTTAGAATATGTGTATCAGATAGAGTGCAACTGGATTTCACTTATTTACATCTAGATTATTGAACAATACAATCTTCACTTATATCTCTCATGACCGAAACTGAAGTTCCTTCTGACTCTTAATAGTTATTGAATAACACAGTCTCCACTTGTATCTCTCATGTGAAGTTTCGCCTCCTTCCTTTCTGGGCTCGATTGCTCCTCAACTGCACGTTGGTATCCTTTCAATGCTGCTTCATATTCAGCTTTAGTGGCTTGTCCATTCTGAAACATGTCTTGAATTGCTTTTATTGATGTATCTTTGCCCATGTTCGCCGCAATCATATAGTGCCTCAAAGCTCTATCATATCTCCCACTTCGATGCTCAATTTGACCAATCGCCTTTGGATGTCCTTTCCTTGCAGCCAATTCATAGTGGCGGATAGCCCTTTTTCGATCTGTTGTTACACCTCCCATTCCTCCAAAGTAAATATGACCAAGTAAGTTGTGTGACTTCGCAATCCCGGCTAAATTTAATAGCTTTGGGTATGTCTCGGGGCAAACCATATCGTCCATGGAAGTACGATTCTCCAAGAGTATCTAATGCCTCATAATCGCTTTTTGCTACACGTTCTCGGGCTGATGCAATAATTTGAGCATCAGTTTTTGGTGTGGCCGCCTTGCCCAATTCTCACCCATCCCTCTCTTCTTGGCCGCCCAAATACAACCATCACATATCTTTTTCGAGCAGCAAGATTTGATTGCAAACTCCATTGTCTCGAGTGGTAACTGCATTAAACAAATGGGACAGTCTTCTTCATAGTAAGCGTGACCTTCACCAAAGAGCCTACAGTCATGTTTATGCTGTGAATAATCCGATACTTGACAATCTCTACTACAATATTTCACGATCTTGCACCTACTACATTTTTGGAAGGGAGAAGTCTCATCTTCGACCTTGCCGCAACCGGCACACTTGAGTACACAGTTCATCATATTATTTATTGATTGTGTTATGTTATGTTGCAAAGTGTTGAAGGTAATGAAAAATTCAGACGAAAGGATACCAAACTCAATAGTATTTTTTTCATTGTTCAATCACTGTCAGAAGCGTACAGATACGATAATGCTGTAAGTGCACCACCATCAGATGGCGATTCTTCTTCCTGTTTCTTTGTACTAGCCCTAACTGATGTAATTTGATTGTCACGAATAATAATCTTCCGTTTTTGAGGTGCAGACTTTCTTTCATTGTCATCATTACTCTCCTTCTTGTTGTTGTCTATAGTCTGCGGTGAATTTGCTACCTTCTTTTGGCTACTCTTTCTCCTAGAAGACTTCTTCTTCTTTTGTTGCGAGAAGATACTACCCGATCTGACACTAACAAACTTGTCTTTTTCTGATTGATGAGCATTAACACTGCTTTTATGTCTCTTATGCATATCCATTGTATATTTAGCTGCATTTGCATCATCAGCAGTGATCCCTTTTAACTCAATACCTCTTCCTAGACCTAAACTAGATGCATCTTTCAATCTACGCTTCTTATCCTTGCGATCTTTTCTAAAGGAAGCTCTAACAGCTGCATTAGCATCAGCATCTTCATCTTTCCATGAGTTTAATTCAAGTAATGATTCCATATGTTCATGTTCTGTCTGCACCTTTCTATGCCCGGCTACATTCCTCTCTAATAGATTCAAAGATGTAGAAACTGAAGTTGTTTGATCATCTCCTTGGATCTTTCCGTTTTTATATTGCAAAATACCATTGCCTAACTCTGTATCAATAACACCATGTGTACCTGCTTCAGCTGAATCAAATTCTTCAACCTTCTTTCTAATACCAGATACATAATCAAACGTGCGTTCCTTTGGATTAGTTCTTATCCGAAATTCAACATCACCACATTTACGACATCTTGTAGTGAATTCATATATCTTGGTTGTAAAGTAATCATCAACATGTGCTTTATGTGCATTAAATCTTGTACCCTTGCCAACAATTTCATTACAACCTGTACAGAATCCATCAAATGGTAACTCGAATCTACAAACGTTACGCTGCAGAAATTGGTTATGACCCTTGGATTTATTGAATTGATTCAGTGATTTCTTCTTAAATGCTCCCGATTCCAAGTATTCAGGTGGTATATACATACCATCAGCCTGTGTGGCTGCTAAACTTGACATGAGGTATTGTCTTTTCTATGATCTTAGGTATACTATATATAGATTGGTTGTTCGTTACACCGATCTGCCACCGACAATAGCTATACCGATAATATCCAATGGTAGGGAGGACTACCTTAAGAAATTTTCTTTGTTGTTTTGTTTATTTGCAGTACAATACATCGAACTACCGCTGACAGCTTACAAATCTATATATTTGTACTAAACTAATTATATGAATACCGACTTCCTTTATTAGAGACCTACTATTACTTTGAGTTTGCGCACTGCCAGTGAGATTTACATCCCATTTAATATCAAATACTCCCGTTTAAAAAATGAAAAGGTATCAAATAAGTGTATGGCTTGTAATGTGACGATGGCTGAACGAAGGAGAAGCGAGAACTAGTAGTTGTTTACCCTATTTTATTCTGTGAGACTCAGAGACATGTCTACTTATATGTTTATCGCCTCTCCTGAGATTCTGCAAGAAGTTGAAGTAGCACCAGTTCAGACTGTCAAACTTCATATCGTACCAGTAGTTAATACCTATTGTTTCACATGTCTGAGTAACTCGATGATACCACAGCGATGGAATATATATCATCTGACCCTCATTAACGAGCACTTTAATTGGATGTGCCTTTGATAGTAGGGGAAACTTGTGACTTTCACTATCTTCTTCCATGTACTCCTTAATATTCGGTTCTATCCATTTTGTTTTGTTTTGTTCTCTATCTTCTTTATCATTGGAGTTGTCGGCCACTACAGCCCAGGATGAATCGTCTGTTGGGCAGAACGTACCAGTGTCAAACTCACTCTCATGCAGAAAGACAACATCTGATGGTGGACAGAGTATAAACTCCTTCTGACCTGAGCATACATAAAAGAGGTTTTCATAATGATCTTTATGCATTGACGATACCGAACGTTCATTTCCCATCCAAATATTAATAGCATCTGGAGATCCTGTACCAAACGCTTCTTGAGCAAACTGTATCGTTGGAGGAAATAACTTTGATAATGTTGACAACTCGGTTCGTAGACAATCATTCTGTCTAGAATAGTATACTACCGCCGGCTCATTAAAACTTTCTTCATCTAAATGTTCTATTGTTTGATGATCTTTATTATGGCAGAGTGGATAATGTTTGAGGTCGCCCGCAGTTACATCGTTAGATGATATTGTGATACTTCCGCATCTTCTAAGCATGTCCCGAAATTGTCTTATCTCGGTGTTTTGTTCATGAGGTTTTACAAATATACGATGTTGTTGTGGTGTATTCTTCGTATGATGTCTATCACTATTATTACATTCTTCTTCTACGACAGTTCTGACACAATCTCCGTGTCCATCGGGAGTGATATCTACCGTGAGTTTTGTATTCTCTCCAACTATATCTATAATATCATCCAATGTCATTGTCAATGGTGTATCATTATCCTGAGTTGATGGTATTGCATTATTAATCACACATGGTATGTTAGGATGAACAAAGTCTCTAAGAAAAGTAATAGAGTCTGGAGGATGTTCTAATTCTGCAATAGGACGACACCAGAGTCCTCCGACGTCATCTGAAAACGCTGTAAGTGTATCATCATCGGCATAGAGTGTTGATGCTGACATAATTCATACCAAAGATCATATCGAATCAATAATTTGATATAGTTTCAATTGCTGGTATCCTCTGCGATGTGAGCTATGTGCTATCTCTACCTTTTCGTCTGTTATGCTCGTACAATTGAAGAGTAGCTTGATATGAATAGATCATCCTACTAAAAAGAGTAGGAGCACAAAGAGTACGAGGGGAGGTCTAGTATAGATGCTTAGATAGAGGCTTCTCCAAAGGATACCGTAAATTATAACTGCCTTTCTCGCAGCAACACAGAAGCCTAAAGTCATCTCCTCTCCAATGCATGACAATCCAAATAGACAAACTACAGCAATACAAAAATACTTTTGTCAGAGGCTGTCATAGATCTTCTGTATTACCAATCAATATACTTTGACGTGATATAGTTTTTTGAGAAAAAGAAGATCCGAGAGATGCTTTCATATCAATATCACTTCATCGTTTTTATGCTAATTGCATACACCGCTTTATTGGTCAATGCACAGAACATCGATGATGACGATCACTTTGGGTCTACTGGCGTATGTAATCAACCATATCCAACGTTTGACTTATCAGGAGTATATGAACCTCTTCAAGAATTGAAAAGTATCGTACCCGATGATGACGGAGTTACAAGAGTTCAGCTAAGTCTGAATCTAGCATATTATGAAGGACCATCGTACAATACAATTATGAGGACATGGAACCGTCAAACACCCGGATCGGCTATTCATGTTAAACCAGGTGGCACTATGGAGTTGGAGCTGATTAATTGTCTTCATCCTCCACTTGG
>Ga0075439_12396_pt1 | contig 16199 bp, 9 predicted proteins | sample MintriSingleCell_FD_74264 | JGI IMG/M metagenome (GOLD analysis project Ga0075439, IMG submission 74264) | Marine eukaryotic communities from Monterey Bay, USA to study complex ecological interactions - Minidiscus trioculatus JGI Plate_4_G5... | ecosystem: Environmental > Aquatic > Marine >... | reverse complement strand
GGTTGGAAGCCCCCAATGTTAGTAACGAACAGATCTATCAGCTGGGGAGGGATGTAATCATGTACAGGATTAACAAACTCCACCTCCGATAGTACAGGATCACCCATGAGACTGTAGTCAACTACCGATGATGGACTGATAAGATCATTTAGTGTATCCTGTCCTTCATGTGGATACATTGGACAAAGTTTAAACATCCCAGCAATAGATACCACGGGCACTGAATTCTGCTTCGCCGCAAGGGCTACCATATTTGATCCACTAGGAGCAATCAATCCACCATTTGCAAGAACTGCATGAGCAGGCAATAGTACCTTATTCACTCTAGCCATGATAGCATATGTGGCAGCATCATGAATGACAGTGGTATCTATCCCCGCCTCTGCTAATGATTTGGCCATGGAATGTCCACCAAAATGTGGAGCACCTTCACAAATAATAACTGAAAACTTGCGTTTCTTCGCCGCCGCAGCCTTTAGGAACAGTTCAACGGTCTTTGATAATGCATATGTTAATATAATCTCACCAGCATGTATATGCTGAACTGCTTGATCATTAATATTCTTATGCAAGTCTTCGAGTTCGGACATCATTTCTTGGATCGCCTCCATGACAGATTGACGTAAATCTACACCCCGTTCTTTATTGTAATAATGTGATGGATAAGAATACATACTACTACTACCTGTAGTAGAATTATTATCATTTGAATTTGAGGTAGTTAATACCTGTCCTGAATCTGATCCTAACGAATCGGACCGTAATCGATCTTCGAACTCAGTACCACCTCCCGACTGTGTTCTTGTATGTTGTTTCGTAACATGTTGTGGATGTGCCCATAACATACTTGATAATGATAATCCCTTTGTTAAACTATCACCTCTAGTGGGTGGAGCTGTACTGTTACTACTACTGCTTATGTGTAACTTGGTTGATGTTTGTTCAGTCAACTCATCAATCTTTTCCATATCCTCTGTATTGTTATTATCATTACTATTATTCATACCAACATTAAAACTATTACCAGCAGCAGCACTACGATCAGCCTCATCTCGAACAGCATACATAATACGACGTATAGTATTACCAATGGCAGGTTCACGATATCCACCAGCTGCATGTAATTCATTCCCTAATCCACGCAGTAATGTTAATAACTGTGCAGCCGATCGCCATTTAGTTGGACCAATAATGGTTCGTAGTAAATCAACTGTCCGTGTTGTTATTAATCGTCTTTCACGTCCATATTGATATGTACCACTGTTGTTTGTACTACTACTGCTATTGTTTGTACTGTTTGTTGTATTTTCACATCCACGTGATGAAAATCGTCCTAGACGTAATGAAATTTCAAAGTTATCTAGTAAAGCCAATTGTTTAGGATGGTAGGTTTGTAACCATCGTCGTACATTAGCTGGATCATCTAAATTGGCTGGTAGTAATAATTGTTGCTGATGTTGTTGTTGTTGATTGGTTGCAATAATATTGACATTGGTTGGGCTGGACATTTTGAAGAAGGTGTTGTACGAGATTATGATAGTAGTAGGTAGAAATTGAGATTTTTTCTTCCTGATCTGAGGCAAGACACCAGTACCTACGACTATTGCAATGACGGCAATAAGGATATATATGTTATTACTATTAATATCTATTAATATTCACCACCTTCACTCTCCTCACTATATGAGAGTGTATTCGTAATGCGTACCTTATTTCCGAACCTTCAGCACGGAGTTCCGCACGATGCAGTCCAGTAAGGTATTTTCTTAGTTGATATATTTACAAAGTATTACTAAGGATAAGCCTGTGCTACCTAAGTACTCTCTTTCAAACTCTTACAAACTCAAACAATAATAGCCAGGCTCCTTAAAAGTAGGTATATAGATTATACACACATACAAATGTCCTTCCCTCCATTACTACCTAAAGTTGATGCAATCCTCGTCCTAGACGGAGATGGTAATCGATTAGCAGGTAAATACTATGGAAACTTTATGAAGGCCGGTTCATCATCAGAAACAGCAACAACAGCTGAGAAAGATGCTGGAGATAATAATGCCACGGCAGTACAATCAGTTGAACAATTACGTGCCTCATTTGAACGTCAATTACAATCCAAGATTGGTGGTATAGCAGCTAATCCACAAGCCGCCGAGGTTGTCACAGTATTAGGTAAAACTGCTGTATTCTGTGGTGGGTCAAATCAACAACAACAGCAGGGTGGTGATGTACGTGTAGTACACATTGGCCCATCAGGTGAATCGGAATTATTATTAGCACATTTATGTGAAGGCGTGTATGAGGCATTAAATCAATTAATGGGTGGTGCCACTGATCGGAATATGATATTAGATAATTTAGAATTAGTTTTTCTATTAATTGATGAACATTGTGATGGTGGGATTATTTTAGAAACGGATGGACATAAATTGGCAAGTTCGGTATTATTACGAGATGAACAGGAAAGTAGAATGGGTGAAATGGGCATGGAGGGTGGTCAGGGACAGATGGGCGGTCCTCCGATGCAAGGTGGTGGACAACCACAGCAAGGTGGTATGGGTAGTATGGGTATGGGAGGGATGGGTGGAGATATGACAATTGCACAAGCTTTAATGCAAGCTAGGAATCAGATTATATCAAATCTGTCTCAATCATAATAGAGAGTTATTGGGAAAGAAAAGAACGTTAATGTCTCATGGGTTGGTGTGTGTTTATTGACTTTTTTATCTTAAAAATGAGATAATGTTGGTATTGAATTGCCGAGTCAATTTGATGAAAGATAAGTTCTGCCATGTTCAACCATAACAAGTAAAACCAATGTAAAGTATTTCAAAATAGCAATCTAATAAGACTAGTGGTTATAAATGTGTCTAATCTTTAGATTATCAATCACTATCCTCATCTGACGATGAGTCTTCAACACGTAGTGTCGCTATTCTATTTGTATTCACCATGATATCATCATCGTCAAATACTATTCCATCATCATCTTCGTAATATGTATCGTTTTGGGGCACATTATCTTTGTCCTCCTTGTCTTCGACGGTATCTGCTTCACCTTTGCCATCGACATCATCCGGTTTAGTGCCTTCCTCGGCAAACAGAGGATCACTTGGCCATAAACCCTTTGACTTTATATGTTTAACCTGCTCCTTATACAATATATGAGTAATAACATATCTAAATCCTGTATTCCCTGACTTTTTATTATTACTTTGATCTTGTATATTATCTTCATCCTTATTATCTGCTACTTCTTCATCACCACATTCACAAATTACATAATCATTTCGTTTTATCCATACTAACTTTCTAAACTTAGTAGGAAGAAATGCAAGTTGTGTTGTTGGTGCTGCTGTCCTTGTAGTTGATGATTGCAATATTATCTCCTCATTGTCATTCTTCTCATTTGCATTTTCAGATGATATTGTGGCGTCCTCGTCTTTCTGCTGCACCCCTACTTTATCTTTAGAGCCTGATATCGGTGCAACAATGACATCAAACATATTTCCGCTATAAGAGAGATGTAAGAAGAGTTAATAAATATACCCTTTGACATCATAACAGCTCATAACAACACATGAAAAAAAAAACTTATCGTACCCTCGACTTCCTATTATACGAGCAATTCTCTGACCAACCGTTTCGTCTGGTTCTGGTAAATCATGAAGGACAGCATCTGTTAAGTGCTTACGGTAGTGTGAGCGTCTCCCTGAGCCAGCCATTGTGTATGAAAGCCTATCAGTAATATTACTTAGTTGATTGGTCGCATTGAAAAAATACCAAAAAGGGTATCCTGTACTGCAGTCGTTGAGGCAAGACACAATAGGGTTGCTAGCGCAATACATCGTACATGTACATGAGGTATATAAGTTGTTGCAATGCTTAACTACTCTTAACTAGAATAAGATTGAGATCTAATACGTTGATAATACAGCTACTTTGTTTACTCTATGTTCCTTTCTCCTTCCTCACTTATTGAGAAGCTGAGCTTCTCCACTCATCCAAATATGGCTTACAGTAACCAATGCTACCAATTGCAGCCCAAGTAACAGAGCTAACTTCATTTTCTTCGACTGGTCCAGTAGAGTCGCTGTCGTGTCCAATTAACACACCCATTGCAGCGAGAACCATGATGGCATTTCGTAGATGCTCCGATGCAAGTTCCTTTGATGTTTTGAACAATGTTGATCGAGAGACAACGCCGTCTTCAACGTCCTCCTTCTTTTGTGATGGCTCATCACCTAACAGTTGTGTTAATATTCCCAACATGGAAATCCAAATACCGACAAATTCTTGCTTGGCTGAGACTAGTGCCTTGAGGTGGTGTAAGAAGGGCTTGAATAGAAGACTGATACACAATTCAAGTTCAATCATTGTTTCTTCTAAATCAATACCACTCTCATAAGGGGTGCGCAACAAGTCAGTTATTCTTGAAGATGCTAATGGGATACATGTTTTGTTCATGATATCACAAAGACCATCAAGGGGTATGCAAGCACCATGTCTATCCAATAACGTATCCGTGAGGAGAGATATCGCTTGTTGTCTTATACTGGCATTTCTACTCTTCTCCGCAGGCTCCTGTATTGCATCAATGATTGGCATCCAGCATTTTAATAAATGCTCTGATTCACCATCTTTGACAACCATTGATTCCATTCTAGTATGAAGCACTTGTAGCAGGTCCAAGCCGGCTATACTGAGCTTTGGACAAGATCCTCGTTCACCTGCCTCGACTAGACACCTTACTGATCGAACAATTTGTGGGTATTGATCAACTCGAAGAGAGTCCTTCAATTCGACTGCATGTAAAATGAGATGGAGTGATCTAAACGCTTGAAGCGATGGATCGTCTTCGGACAAACTACCATCATGATTATCAGATCGAAGTCCACCCCTCATTGCACACCACTCAGTTAATCCGAGTATCGCTAGCCAACCTTCATCCTCGATATGACCCAAACCATCTGCATTTCGAACGATACGCCACAGCCCTTCGGCGAGATGTTTGTCGAGATTCAACTCTAATGGTGACCATACTAAAGTGCAGGGAGGATGGAGTACTTTCAACATTGGTAAGACTTCATTGGCAACCATGTTGCGGTTGCTTGTCCAAATGCATAGTCTCAAGACTCCAGTGACACACTTTTCAATACCGGGTGTGAGTTTAATCGTCTCCGGTTGTGCATCCTTGTCATCTTCACTTCCCCGGCTTGGTCGGTAGGTAAGTCTGGAGTTATAATGTGCACGTAGTATCGTGTCCCAAACTAATGCAAAACGATCACGATTCTTCAAGGCAATCTCACAGAGTAATATCTCAGCAAAAGCTTCAGAGGCTGGGCTGATGATAGATCCAACAAGACCATCATCATCCCTATCACCTTGGGGTTTCTTCTTGGATGAATCTCGGATAATTTCTACCAGAGCATTCAGCTCGTCACTCAGTCCTTCCTCGCTCAAGTATCGACTCTCGGAGATCAGTCCATAGAAATCAACAAGTTGAGACAACCTGTGTCTAACTCGCACCCTTAAGGATTGAGGATCGGAGTGACTAACATCTATTCTCTCCAAGCCAGTAACACCAATCTCTTCGCTGTCAAGTGTAGCTTCGTACACTAGTTGATTCTCGAATGTTGCCCCAATCGATGCCGTCTTAGGAGAGCGCACAGATGGAAAGGACATGTATTCTGTATCTGTTGAAGTATCATCCTCGTCATCACTCGATACCACATCATCCCAAATGAGAAGATCTTCCTTTCCGTGGTAAGAAGTAGTTTTAACATTACCACTGGCCTTGGATGGAGTAGTACTATCACCGCCTCCAAACACAAAGCTCATTAGACCACCCCTACTACGAGGTTGGTCAGCGGCTTCGTCTAACTCATCATCCCAGTTGGCCATCCTTCTACAGAAACTATCACGGGCCTCGGGTGATAAAAGATCAGAATCACTTTCCTTCATAATGTTTGGCCGTCTTCTCCCACTTAATAGCTGAAGATCTCGTAACTCGAACAACATTGCCCAGACACACTTCCACCCGTCCAATCCGATCATATCACCATGCTCTTCGGCAATATTAATAGCGACAGTGAAGGCACTCTGATGCTCAATTGAATTGATGAAATTATCAGCTCTCTCGTCAGTAGACATGTTATATTCTCCCAATAGACTACTCATGTAGCAAATGTTTGTGAACAAATCTTGGAATATGTCAGGTCGACTAAGATTTCCAGCTCCTGATAGCATCTCATATGCAAGGTCAATACCTAGACGTGCACCAAACATGGTTCCGTTCTGATCATGAACAGCTACATTATCATAACCCAAGGGTACCATGCCCCATAAACCAGACACGGCAGAGAGAATAGGATTCCAAGAGCACTCTAACAACAGCTCTTTCAAATCCTTGATGTCACTACTTGGTGATGATGACTTGTCTTCCTTTGCTTGAAACGAGGAAGCACTTCTCACGACACCCTTCCAACGTTCGACAGTCATTGAACCATCAGCTCCTTCTCCCAAAGTTCTAATTTGTTCAGTCTTTATAGCATTGTAAATACTTGTTAGGTACTCAGATGGAAGATCTTCATCACTAATATCCTTGCCGTAGTTCTTATTGTTTCGTATAAAATCACTAAGCTTCATCTTCCTGTCCGCACGAATGTTATCATTGTGCAAATCAGTATTTAACATGATAATACTAAATGACAGGAGATAGGCAGCATCACTAGCTCGTTTCTCATCTGGCGAGAACAACTTGAGTGAACCATTCGATGATTCCTTACACCCACGAGCAACCGACTCGGCGAATGCCTGAAGAATACGATCTATCATCTGGGCCTCACCAGGCAATCTAAATGTCGACAAGAACATTCGTAATCCATCCAACACTGTTTGGTCTTCAAATCCAAATGAAGCACAGAACTCAGTAAGTAAATCTTTATGAAACCAATCCTGTTCATAAACTGGCGTATCTGCCTTGGTATCCTTGGCTGATTTACCAAGCTCCCCTAGATATTGACCGACAGCAGGTTTGTCAAGGCCAACAACAAGACCATTACGAAGGAAAGAGGCGACGCTTTTAGCATCTGGTGGATTTGGCAATAGTCCATTGTCTATCAAAAATTGAAGACCCTTCTTTGGCTTTTCATTAAACAATATGGCGGCTTGATGGAGGTTCCGTTTTGTACCCTTGGACTTTCGAATGAGTGATGGTGAGCTGGTGTTGCTATCCTTCTCAGGAGATTCAGTAGTCAGTGATTCTACACCGTGAAACAAACGCTTCAAGCAACCAAGTAAAGCCTCAAAGCAGAGCTCTTTTAAATGATCTGGAACGGCCCTATGTCTTGCAATCAACATTGGTGATGTACTTCTGCCAGAATCGCTTGACGACTTCGGTGTTTGGGCAGCACTTGACGTTCTACTGGGTGGCATTGAAGGCACATATGGCTCGCCCTCCTCATTAACCATACCACCACAGCATCTACTCAACTCTACAAGTAGACCAGTTGCAACATTTGATTCTGTCAAGGAACAATCATATGTCAAGAATAACTCCTCAATAGTGCTGATTGATTTACCGTCATCACGACCACTAATAGTAGTCAAGCAAAGAGCATCAACCAAACTTTCCAATATAACTTCAACCTCTAAATCAAATATCAAGTTCGCTTGATATACCATACCATCCTCGGGCAGTGGGCGTTTACGCAATAATGATAAGGCACGTTGATAAAATCCACTGAAGATAGCCTCGAATTGGGAACGTAATCTATTCCGTAACTTTGGAAGACTCCACAACAATGAGAGTGTGGCACATACTTCGGATAGTAATTCTATAGATGTTCCTCCCGATATGTTATCAATTTCAGTCAAAGAAGAAGATGATGTTGACGTTAATTGTGAAGGGATCTCATCATGATGAGCCCAAATTGCCTGACCAGTGGTTAGTAAAGCAAGACAAAGATCATCTTCTATACAACGGAGCAATACTGGATCTTCTCCTGACATTGATTGTTTTGTAAATGAAGAAGTCAGAGCGGCACTATTAGTAGAATTCCCCCATCCAGTACGAAGACAACGTTGAATTAATCTCAGACATAATGTCCGTCCATCGTCATCACTAACTCCCTCATCTATTTGTTTATTGCGACGATTCATCATTACTGACTCTACTAAAAATTGCAGTATGTTTCGTGCACCTCCCAAGTGTCTACTTGACATTTTACTATTCCAACCAGTATTCATTTTAGATTGAGTATCCTCACCACCAAAAACAACATGTATAATTGACATTAATACTTGTTCAAAGTGGAAGCTCAGTGCAGGAGAATTATGTAACCCCCCTCCATCACGAACGAATGTATGTCGTGTGATAAATACTGCATGAAATACTTCCATTATTATTGATGATGGTAACCGTTGTATTTTGATAACTGTCTTACTGCTGTTATTGTTTGATTGAGAGCCACTACTCTCCTTCTTCAATCTCTTATTTGCATAGACTTGACGTACCAACATACTCTCGGCACTTCGGGCACCCGCGGCATCTAATTCAAGTAACAATTGCAACAAGTCCGCAATTGCCATTTCTACCGCTTCATCAGCACCTGCATCTGTCTGTTCAAATCTACATGCCAATACACCTCGAACTATTGGTTCTAATGTAGTTTCATGTATGTATTGTTGCTGCTCTTGTTGGTCTTGCTGTGAAGCTGATGCACCAGATGTAGTCGAATCCTCACTACCGCATCGTGTTAATTGTATAATACTACCCCGAACTAACAATCTATACAATGCCCTCAATGCAACCAATGTATGAGGCCCTGCAGCACGAGGATCAACAATAACTGCCAAGAATGGAGTTGCATATGGTCCTGGATCTAAGTTAACATTGTTATTTCCAGCAGCAGTTGTAGATGATTGATGAAGTAATGCTGCATTTCGTGTACTTGTTGTCATGTGATTAGATAATTGTTGTGGCATTAATGTATTGGAATCTGCAAGTAATGGCAAAGGAGGTGGTGGGATACCATGAGAAGTACTTATACCACTTGCATGCGTATCAGGTGATGAGGGAGGTACTGAATGTGGAGTTGATGGTGATAATTGCTGTTGTTGCTGTATATTATTATTCGGAGAAGAAGTGGCGGAGGCGGCTGGTTCTATTGTTGTTGTTGGAGATGTTGAGCGATTTTGCTGCTCTTCTGTTATATCTTGTTGTTGAGTGCCTTCCTCATTATTGACCACTGGGATTGGCGGCGGTGGTGCAGAAGGGTTCTGCAATTCGGAATCACTTTTAATACCAGTTGTTGATGTTGCAGTCTTCTCTCTATTGGGAGATGAAGGTGGAGGTAAACGAATCTGAGGTGAAGGTGCACCAACAACATTATCAGCCCCACTGCTCTCTGTATTGCAATTCTCCTCCCGCGGAGTAGTATTAATAGCAACATTTGCAGCACTAACTGCATTAGTATAATACTCACTACCCCTTCCATTATCTCCTGATCCTATACTACTACCAACTCCTACACTAATATTTACATCTAAAAATTGAGATCGAACAAAGGTACGTAAATCACGTAAACCTAATGATAATTCACCTCTAGCGACATATGGCGGACCACCCCGTAGTGATGTTAATACTGCTCTTGCCTCTTCGTTGATATGACGTGCTGCCGCTTGTGTTGTTGGACGTTGTTTCGTTGGTGGGTAGGATGCAATTTTCATATTATTATTTCAGTGTGTTTGTATTTTGTGTTAGTGGGTATCTTCTCTTGATCTGATTTGGTATACCGTATTCAAGAGTACCACTATGAAAAGAGCTTTATAACTGTTTTAACACTGTATTATTCCAATATGTAGATATGATATCATAATTTATGCAGGTTGATCCAACCACTACAATAATCAATGATGTTTTTGTTTAGACTTACTTGAGAAGGTTCTTACTTTCTTTCTTTCCGAAGTCCCACTGATTGAGGAAGGTATAGAGACAATTCTCAAGTGGCAAAAGCTATAGAACAGCATAATGAAGTAAGTAGGAATGAGCTGATAAATCGAACTTAAGTTAAGATACCCTACTCATCTCTCTCATTGAGTAATCAGACCGTTATCTCTCTAGATAAAAAGTTGGAGGTTGGTTGTCTGTTGATATCTCCACAGTAGCTGTTTCCTTATCGCTACTTGTTGTCAAGGCCTAGCTCACTAAGCCACTTCAAATTGGCAGCAAGACAATATACAACGGATGACCAACTCTGGGTATCTGCATCAGAGAGCTTTGTCAAGTCAACATTATCAATTGATGTCTCGGTCATTTCAAACGGAGGAGGCTCGGTCGTAGTCTTTGTCTCGACCATAATATGTGAACTCAGTTGGCTCAAGAGTACAAGGAATAAAGTAATTGAACGAGTTGGTACACTATTTGGCTGATTATCATCGCCAACAGTAGTATCAAATCCAAGGTTGTAACCACTCCCTCCTTCTGGAAGATTCACTAATATCTTTGCACACGGATGAATTGGTATTATTCGTATCGTCGAAGTAATTATACTTGGATATAATCCAAGTGTGAACGCCACGAGCTGTGCAGCATACGAAAAGGAAGCATTAATCTCATCCCGATGCAATCCTGCTTTCTTATTAGTACGATAGGCAAGTCGAAGATTATTGATTGTTGGATAGCATCCTCCTTCTTGATTGGTACTAATATTGCTTTGCATATTATTAACTTGTATATTGAACGGTATTGACATGAGCTTGACACGAGATATGGCACCAATCTCGTCTTCTACTACTGAGCAACTGTTCCTAACAATATGTGATTCTTCTCCAAAGTTATTTGCATCAATCTCCAGTGAGTTTAATTCATGATGAACAATATCTTCATTATTTGATATAGTAATTGATCGTTCGATTTGGTTCTTCATTAAGCAACTTTGTAGCATTCGTAGCTCGTTCTCTTGTTCGGTGCAGGCATTTGTTAATGTATCAATTTCATTTTGGAATGATTCCATTGCACTATTATCAGGTATTTGAAAATGTGTGCATTAATGAGATACAGGGATGTAGCACAGATGTATATGTCAATAAAAGAACTTACCGAAGAATTGCATCTTCTTTATCATTACCATTCTTATCTTTAGTATTCATCAAATCCAAACCCGTATCATCATTCATAGAAGATAAAACCTTGGTGAGCATATCTATACGCTCTTCTTCTACAGATATAGCTTTGTCATATGCCATACACTCCTCATCTAATCTCTCGGAACATGTGTCAATTGCCTGTCCGATTCTATATAGAATGAGGTAAGCGATGTGCATACACAGATAATTAATAACTTAAGTTGAAGTGCAAATTGATAGCATAAGCATATATGAGGTACACTCACCTATCAAGACATGATTGGCAATAAAACTTCTTTTGATGATTAACCCCACCTTCTTCCGCCATACTAGATTGATCTGACAGTATTTCTAATGCAGCTTGTAAGTATACATCCAAACGTTTGCAAGCATTTTGCATAACAGAACCACTTATAACTTCTCTTCTTGTATCGTCTTGATCACTTGATAGTAATGCATTATCCAATATGGATTCTATATCATTACTTCCAGTATTATTTGTATTAGTATGATATGTTGATGGGTAGTGAGAATGAGGGATATTGACAAAGGATGCATCAAGTTGAGAATTTCTAGTCGGTGCATGATAGTGTGATGTGTCATGTTTTGCCGCCACCGTAGATGATCTTACTCCAATGGTCAAAGATGTTGAACAGATTGAACATGCAACAGACTCCTTCTCCTGCCGCCAATGGACGCTAGTAGGTTTGGTTGTCATGGTTTATTGACTCAATAATAACACTGTGTTACCCCCTATCGTAATTTGTCATGTGAACAACGCTCCATTAGCCAACTAGCATCTGCGCTCTAAGGTGGCCGATAATGGAACAAAAAAGATCACTTCGATCGAGACACAAAAAGTACAAGGTAGCAAGATACCTATTTCTCTCTAAAGTACCTTTCTGAGTTGAAATTAGTTAGGTTTAGGTGGTAAGTGGGGTATTTGTTATCGACCATAACTCATTAAATATATATATATAGCAATCTTCTCATGACAATACTTGCTATATTACTTGAACTAAGACTTCTGAAGTTGGCATGTGATAAGATCGATTTTTCATTTTTTGACCTTAGTAGCCTGATAGCAAAATCACATATTTGTAATACTGCGTCCCACGTTGGATTTGGCTCCAAGCGGTTGCAATATTCGAATTCTACGTGCAATTTTAGGTAGGATAGGGTGTTATAACCTTTGATATGGTCAATATTTGATGAATATATTGCAAAAGTTAAGTGCTGCATAAACCACCTACATTTTTGCAATTTTGAGGCTTCTAGGCTAAATATTGGCTCCTGTGCTTAATTTGGTGGAATGGCACCACCATCATTGGATTCAGCATGAAATTCTGGTTCAGATAGGTATTGTCCAATATTTTACTCGACAATATTGGCCAATATTGATAGCATTTACTCACCAAAAATTAATGTGTCTGGATTGCAGTGATCTTTTTGGTATCCATTACCGGCCACAATTCTGCGTGCCCTTAACCGGGGAAAACACTATTTGGGGCCCTAACTTAAGCCCACCTAAGGTGCCCCCGGAGGGCTAGCGCGCTTGCGCGCTAGACATCAAACAACCTTTTCGTATCGATCTCAAATTTAAAATTTACACAGAGGAAGAGTAAAGATAAAGCTTTGAGAGGGCGCGTGGCATTAGTTGGTTGTGGAGATTGATAACATACAGAATAAAGAGATACTGAAGACTGAAACACTGCTAGCGCATACGATACAATTCATCAATTTGGCGATACACTGCAACTCCCCTCGCATCTCAGTTCCATAATGTACCTATGTGTTAGAGAGGTGACAAAGCAACTATCATATGCGGTTGATAGTTAGCTTTTATTGCGTATGATATGTGTGTAGCTTGTAGGGTTTACAAAAATACATAAAAATGGGCACATCAGATAGTTGCAAAGACAGTACATCAAAATTAAATGATGGTTTATGTAATGTGAACGATAAGTTACAGAGCATGAGTACCAAAGATAATAAGACCAATAATAATATATCAATATGCGCTAATTGTGGTAAAGAGGGTAGTGATGTCAATAACATATGCAACAAATGTAAACAAGTAAGGTATTGCAATGCAGCTTGTAAAAAGAAACATCGACATAAACATAAAAAAGAGTGTGAGGAACATATTAGACTTGCTGCTGATCATGCCGTGAAGTTACGCGATGAAGAACTCAGGCTTGCCGCTGAGAAACACGATGAAGAGCTATTTAAACAGCCGCCTCCACCAAAAGAAGATTGTCCGATTTGTTTCCTCCAATTGCCACATATGGAGTGCGGATCGACATATTATGCCTGCTGTGGAAAAGTTGTATGCAGTGGCTGTAGGCATGCGCCTCTATATGATAACCAGGGCAATGTAGTTGCTGAAAAGAAGTGTCCCTTTTGTAGAACTCCAGCACCAACGACAAAGGAAATGATTAAAAGGACAATGAAAAGAGTCGAGGTTAATGATTCAATTGCAATGTATGAACTAGGACGTTACTATAGAGATGGTTTGTATGGTATGTCACAGGATTATAACAAAGCATTTGAATTATTCCATCGTGCAACAGAACTCGGTCATTCTGATGCTTATGTTTGTATCGGTTATGCTTATTATGAAGGAGAAGGTGTGGAAAGAGATGAAAAGAAGGCAAATCATTATTTTGAGCTAGGAGCTATTGGGGGGTGTGTAGCTGCAAGGCATATTCTTGGTATTAACGAGAAGTATGAGGGCAATATGGACAGAGCATTGAAACACTACATGATTGCAGTGGGTTGTGGATTATCTGATTCTTTGGATATAATCAAACAATTCTACTCAGATGGACACGCAACAAAAGCAGACTACACAAAAGCATTACAATTATATCAAGCATACTTGGGTGAGATTAAGAGTGATCAGAGGAACAAGGCTGCTGCATTTGATAGTAAGAAGTATTATTAGACAAGTAGGTGATCAAGTTAAACTTATAATTTATACACTACTCATTACTACTTCTTCTTGGCATCCAACGTGGCTGCTTCTGTCTTCTTTGAAGCAGCAGTTGCCGCCTTCTTAGCCTTGGGCTTACCATCATCTGATGACTTACTACTAACATCATCCTTGATTCTTCTCTCTTGATCTCTTGGCAGGTTTCTTCTTGGTAGTAGCCTTCTTTGTACCCCGTCTTTCTTTGCCTTTGGCTTCTTTTTTGGGAATCTTCAGTAAAAGAATAAAGATGAGCCTGCACTTTATTCAAACATATCATTGAATGGACCCAGTACGTATCTCTATCTTGTTCCATATCTGTATGTTCCTCAACTTGATTTAGATATACTATTGCCTTGTCGAGATCTCGTTATCCAGCGCCAATAATTCAACATCACAGGAATTCAATACTACTAATAGTAACGATTCCTCTCATCAGCTGCTGCTTTGTCCCTCTGGGTACTTTTAATCTCGCCTAAATATTTCTGATATAATTGTAATGCTTTTGTGTAGTCTTCTTTTGTCGCATGTCCTTTTGAGTATAAATCTTTGATACGCTCCAACGATGGAGTATATCCACCTTCTACTGCAATCAGGAAGTGCTTTAATGCCCTCTCCGTATTGCCTGCGTCCCCTTCCATATTGCCTAGATTGTACCTTGATTGTACATTTCCCTTTATAGCAGCTATTTCATAATAATGATTGGCCTTCTTTTCATCTTTTTCCACCCCTTCACCATGATCATAGGCATAGCCAATGTTGGTATATGCGTTGGCATAGCCAAGTTCTCCTGCCCGATGAAATAGTTCTAATGCCTTCTTATAATCTTGTCGATAACCGTACAGCCCATCAGCATAGTAACCACCTATAATGGATATTGCATTGGCATCGCCTGCCTTCATTCTTATCTTTAATCTTTCCACTGCGTCCTCTTCAGAAGTAGGATGAGGAGTCCTACAAAATGGACACTTTTGATTATCGACTTTATTACCTTGGTTATCATAAACAGGTGCATGGATACACCCACTGCAAATAACTTTTCCACAGCAAGTTTGGTATCTATACCCCGTATTGAGTACTGGTAATCGTTGGAAACAAATTGGACAATCTTCTTTTGTTGGTGGTTGTTTGAATAACTCAATGTCATGTAATTCCGCTACACTTCTTTCACATTCTTTCTTATGTTTGTGTCGATGTTTCTTTTTACATACAGCATTGCAATACTTTACTTGTTTACATTTGTTGCATATATTCATGTTATTACTATCACCCTCTTTACCGCAGCTTGCACATACTGATACATTATTATCTATATCAACCGTGCTCATATTGTTTAACATGTCATTCACATCACATACACCATCATCATTTGATTTTGATGCACCGTCTTTGCTAATATCTGATGTGCTCATTTTAGACTTACTTCTTTACTAAAGGCTAACGCCTATTATCATGATAGTATATACTGATCCACTGTATTAGCAGCTATTTGTCTTTCTCCTATCCCCAACAAACTGTGATATTTTTGCGTTTATGTTGTGTGTGTTCAGTATACCGCCACCACCCTACGATGATACCCTTATATATAATACAGTCTCTTCACAGGATTATACATCATTTGTCCGGACAATGAGTATCAAGTGCCCCACTCTCTACCGAGATACCTAACGCTAATCTATCCTGATGCTATATGCTCATCGCAGAGGAATTACCGTACGAATCATTGGCGATACAACGAAATATATGATTGGCACTTATGGTGTTGTAACCTCTCTAGAGCAACTAATATATTGCAGCTGATAGTATCAATATCTTTAAAGCGTATAAAATTAGCTATCTAGAGTCTCTGAATCAATTAAAATGAGTACATCTGATAATTGCAAAGACGGTGCATCAAAATCAAATATTGATGGTGTATGTAAGGTGAACGATATGTTACACAATACGAGCGTGGATGATGTATCAGTATGTGCAAATTGTGGCAAGGAGGGCAGTAATGATAATATGAACACATGTAACAAATGTAATGTGGTGAAGTATTGCAACGCTGTATGTAAAAAGGTACACAAAAAGAAGCATAAGAAAGATTGTGAGGAAC
>Ga0075439_10083_pt1 | contig 16199 bp, 9 predicted proteins | sample MintriSingleCell_FD_74264 | JGI IMG/M metagenome (GOLD analysis project Ga0075439, IMG submission 74264) | Marine eukaryotic communities from Monterey Bay, USA to study complex ecological interactions - Minidiscus trioculatus JGI Plate_4_G5... | ecosystem: Environmental > Aquatic > Marine >... | reverse complement strand
ATGCATGTTCATCTCCTCCAACACTTGATGTACGGGTAAAGTGAATGATTCCACAGGGATGTGAATCGCGTCCTGATTTGGTTAAATCAGACTTGAGTAGTAATGAAGTTTTGAATGACCTTTCAAGCTTGGGTTGTGGCTCCTGCATCATCATAGCAGCAGTAGGTTGTATTTGCTGTTGCTGCATGGTTGTGGTGGATAGATCAGCATCAGCTGCTGCAAATGCCTCCTCTTGGGGTGGTTGTTGATATTGTTGTTGTTCATGATATTCATGTAAAGGTTGTTGTTGATGATGATGATGGAATTCCTGTCCAGCTACTGGGGGTAGAGCAGGTGGCATGGAATGATCCAACAGCTCCTCAAAGGGATTGCTTTCGTGATCGATTGTAGTTGGCATGATGGATACTTGTTGAAGTTTTAGTTTGTTACTTGTGTTGTAGATGCGTGATTCTTTGTGATTTTAGAAATGAGCATATGATGTGTTCGTTAGTTGATATGATACCGAACAGAGCTCAACATTATATACCCTCAACTCTAACATAAAACCTATCAACTCATTGCATACCCATTTTTAATTGATAAACCAATCACTGCATCATCATTATATATCATGTCCTCTCTAATTAATAACAGATTATACCCTCAACAGATAAATTCCCAGAAGTTCCTCAACCAAACTGGCAGGCTCTCTCGGTATTGATGATCATCGCCAATATCAATACACATGAACCACAATATTTGCAATATGTATCATCTCATCTAATAATAATCTTCCTCTTGGCACATCAATATTTATATACCTATTATTTAAGGTGGTACAATAGTGGTAGTTCATCTCAACGGCAGCAGGTGTAGTTGCAACTCCTATCCTATAACTACGCCAATCTAGCATACCACCGCCGCCAACCTACCGCTATCCTAAGCACAATAAATCCCCAACAATGAATAGACTTACCGATAGTATTATTAGTGTTCACCCTCAGTAAATGTTATTAGTGTTTTTGTTAGTAAAAATTTGAACCCCTCTGAGAGTTGAGGCTGATACTTTACGAGCAGGTATCTTCAACCTGATGTTGTAGGAAACAGCCTTACTAAATGCGATATATGATATTCTATCGCCATCGGTGATGATAGGCCACAATCACAAAATAATGAATCTACATTGCCATCATCACATCACAATACAACAACTACTTAGATTGATGCCCCGCCGCCGCCGCCGCAGATAAGTATCACCGTCACACATCAATACATTCAAGTATTATTTGCAATCCGAACTGCATATCTTGTGTACACCCTAGACTGCTCCGCTGACTAGAACTGCCACAGTTTTGTAGCTCGGATATTGTGTATAGTGTTTGGAAGTACTCGACATTGGCCGCTCTTGGAATTGACACTGCATGCAGTATATTAGTAGTAGGAGTACTTCTGAATTAAGTATGGAATCGTCACGTGCTGGTAGAAAGTGCATACTTCTCCGCGACCCGACGCTCTGCCAGAACTAGGATGAATATCCTCTACTACAGATTTTCAATAGCTGCCGATCTGAGATGATGCTTCTTGATGCTGATGCCAACATAATATGATATAGTAGCAGTAGTACTTCTGAATTAAGTATGGAATCGTCACAGATTTGGGATCATATCAGCAAGTCTTGAGTCTGCATGTTCCAATACTAGAGCAAGAGAAGAAGAGCGGAAAGGAGAGCAGATAGAAGATAGATAACAAAATAAGTCATGGTAAGTGTTGTTCTGTCACATACAATGAGTCTGATTAGATAGATTTACCAATCAATACTCGTTTGCTGCGGTATTTGAATTGTGTAACCCAATCACACACAGCTTTTGACCTAACATAACATTTCTCATACAAATTATCAACAGCAGCATTCTCAAATACACATGTCACACAGAAGAAGTGAGTCTCCTCTCGGTCGGAGGTGACGAATCCTGAACCCTCACTGCTTGGGTAACTAGCATAGTTATGCAAGCACAACCACTCAACCTTTGGCGGCAACTGCAGGAAGGGTGTACATGTGTGAGGAATGGCAACAGTAGTGAACCTTGTACTCTCGCGAGTAGCAATATCAAGAGAAAACTGTGCAAACTGTCCCTCAGGAACAAACCTTCCCATCTCAACTCGATCAGGACAGGTATTTATATTGTGTCCTGCCTTAAGACCACAGTAATTGCAGGCATTTCCGACCTTGGCACGAGCTATTGGTTTCCTCTGTTCTCCAGATGATAGTATACGGCAAGTCTTCACCCCACCAGGCCCAGGTGGTCTAATAACTGGACCAAGCTTAGTGTCATTAGTACTGCCTGTTGGTGCGGAAGCAGCTTCAGACAAATCTTGTACACTTGTTGAGGTCGGAGTTGGAAAACCTACCTGATGAGCTGCAAACTCATTAGTGGTTTGTGTCATCAGATCATTCAGAGCGGGCTTTGCATCACCTGCTGACAGATCACTTAGTATGTTGGTTGCACCAACAATAAAGCCATGTAACATTCTTGATATTGCAGGATCTCTTTTACGAACATCCTCGGCAAGAACCTGAAAGGAACTGGTTAGAGTTCGATATGGTACTCTTACACTTCTCCTCTGCTGCTTAACCCTGACTCTAGGGGGGATGGTTACACTTGCTGATTGGCTTGAAGAAGTCGTAGCACCGTCCGAAGTGTCTTGCACAGCATTCACTACCTGATCTTGAGAAGTTTCAGAAGAGGAAGACGAGTTAGATGGAGATATGGTTGCTGGATGATTGGATGCAGCCTCTTCTTCTAGGTGATTACCATGATCTCCGAACTTGGCAGAATACACATCAACACTCCACCATCTAGTGCTCCATTTTGTAACACAAAACTTCTGATCTTGCACCATCTCATGCACACATTGATAGTCATATGCTACACATTGGGGCCTGGGGCAACGGCCACCATTGGGAATGAACACTGGAGGGATGGAGTCATCACTGACATGGATAATGTTGGTTCCGGTAAGTACTTGCTCCCCACTAGTAGAATCATGCACTTGCTCTGCACGATACATACTCATCTTGCTATATGCTCTGCTGAACAGGTTCTCGTACGGGTGTCTGGCAAGTGTTATTAGTGCATCATGCTCCATAGACCCAGGAACCATGCTCTGGCTAAAACTAGCTCTTGATAGTTGAAGCTCTTGTTGCTCTAGAAGATCCCTCTTGACCCACTCGTCGTTCCTTGCCACCAACTTTTGTACATGCTTCTCGGGTGTTACAATCCCAATCATCTTGGTAGGAACATGGACTTCGTTGCTTGAGTGAACTTGCTCTGCATTTGCACTAGAAATCGTACAAAGAGAGCCTCGGACTTGCATAATGGCATACTTTGCAATGCTCCTGGGGTTGTCGAAGAAGGATCGGAAGTAAGCAATGTGCTGTGGGTAAGCTGCCAATGCATCATATGTCTTCTGTACATAATAATTGTACTCTTCTTTGGTGGTACAGTTTAAGGCTGCTTCGGGATGCTCCTTAATCCTGTTGTAAAGGTGCTCGCCAAGTTGAGTTGGCCATTCGAAGTTCTTGATGTGAAAATGATCCCTAACAACTAAACATTCATCACTCAATTCTAATGAGAAGAACATATGATGAGTTCTCGGAGAAGTTGGATAACATCAATTAGACATGACACACCACGACCATTCTTACCTGGTAGTGCCTCCCTCAGATGAGCTTCGTTAAGCTTACCGTCAACTGCAATTAGTTTGATACTTGCCAATGGCCTGCCTGACATTTCACACTTTGCCCGAATTGCCCAGCATTGAAAGTCGTCAGTCTCTGCTAGGGTGAGACTGTCACAGAAGTTATCAAGTTTGTTGGCATTATTAGTACCAGACATTGACCAGTATATCCACCCGAGGGTATTCTTGCACTTGAGTTGTGCATCAACAGCAGTTACATCTCCATATCGGATATCCTTCTGCTTCTGGTTGGGTGTCATTTGGAGGAGACCAATCGGCCTACCTTCACTGTTGTAGTAGATTCGGAAGTCATAACCTGGAATAGATTGTTTCACTTTATCCATTATATGCTGGATGGCAAATCCATCAGAGAGAGGGTTTGGACCGGCAAGCTGTTCCATCATGGCCTCATCGAATATCTTTTCCATGTTTGGATTTTGATACCAGTGTTCAGGTGCCATTTCCAAACTCGACGAGTCGAATACCCTCTTCAACTCAGAGCCTGGTATGTCCTCCGGCTTGTTGAAAGTCTGTTCGAGTTTGCAGCACTTCATTTTGATATTGCATATAGTAGTTGCGGTAATCTTCATTGTGCTAGGAAACTGACCTTGGAGATAAGTACGGAGAGTGATTGTTGGTATAGGCCCCGCTCGAGTGAGTTTCAGGAGTGCCAAACACACCTCAGGTGAGATAGAGTATTGGCCGGTAGCTCTTTTAGCCTTGATAAGCATGGCCTTGTTCAGAGGATGATTGTGTTCAAAGTTGGCAAATGTTATCTTGACAGGTGTATTGATCTTCGTCGGTTTCACACCTTTTGGTACCATTGAGGTGATCTTAGATATCTTAACAAGGAATGGGCAGTCTATTTGAGAAGGACTTGTCCTCTTCCTCTTCCTACTATTGTCAACAACTCCAACCTCTACAAATGACATTGACTCTTGTTGCTTGATCTTCTTGTCGATCAACTTCTGTTTGTGTGTCTTACCACAACCACAGTTGATATCAGAGCCAGAACTTTTGGTCGTAAATCCAAACCAATTAGCTACAAGTTGCATTGCCTGTTCTAGTTGATATTGGTTGACATAGATATATGTATCATCAAGCTGCACACCGGTGGGAGCGGGAGAGAAAAGAGCCTCAAATGCTTCTGTAGCGGCTTGATGAGAAACACTCTCACCTGCACCGATTAGAGTTGGTGGTTTATATTTCTCTAGCCGAGCAAGTAACTCGACTGTCAGGTAGTTTATATTATTACTGGATTTACCGCCTTTGGCACCTAGTTTATTGTTGTTCTTGTTATTGGTGGTATTAATGTTATCAGTGTTACCAATAACGGTGCATGTGCCATATGAGCTATTAACTATCTTCTTATCGGGGATGGTCGTCGTCGGAGTCCCTACATGTGTGTTCATTACTGCCGACATATTGGTATTGTTGCTACCACTAATAGAGGTGGATAAAGAGGTAGATAGATTGTTTGATGGTCCAACAATGGTTGGTGCACCATTAATTGGAAAGTCGGTACATGTGAAGTTAGTATTATTCGCCGTCGAGGGCAATGACGCAGCTGTCCCCAATGCCGTCGGTAGTACATCCTGACCCCTATATACCAAATTAGACCCTCCCACTTGTACAGATCCACCCAGATCATTATGCAAGGGTGGCATACTATCAGGTGCACCTTGTTCGGGTGTACCGTCTTCAGGTGTACCGTTTATTTCACTCTTCATTGCAACTAATAATATTTTTCATATGATGTGATACGATTGGGGATATCTCTCTTCTCTCTCCTCAATAGGTACAAGAATAACCTAGGAGCTCGGCGGAGCTTTCTGGGGGAATGATAAGCCATGATAACAAATGGTATGGGTGCCGTTGCAATAAATTATGAGAGAGGGGTATTTGAAATGAGAGAAAATAAAAAGGATAGGATACCATCCTGCCTTTTTCCTGACCATTGCTTATCCTGACTTTAAGTAATATAACATCTAACTCTAGAGAGAGAGAGTTGCGGCTTTGGTTTGTGCATTCAGTTCGGAAAGTAGGGACAGTGATTGCAAATGGATATTATGCTGGTTTAATGTATTCAGTATAGTCAAGATTTAGGATGCGCAGAGAGATCATATTAAATCTTCTTACAAAAAGATATGAATGGGTTGAGTATCTCGCGGTCTAATTAAGGAATCATCAGATACAGGATCTCATTTGCAACTAAAGTTAATGGAACGTCAAAATACAATACAAATGATAATGATGGGAGTATTGAGGATGATGCTAGCTTGCAGGATGTAACAAATGATATACAACATCTTCCAACTTTACAGAAGATGATGATGATGATACAATACATCAAGAAGTAGATCGAGATGTGGTTGCATTCTTTAGTCAATATGTTTCAGTAGAGGGTAGCAAACAACCACCGATATAGCCAATGACTATACTTCAAGAAAGATATAATGCATTGCAACATAAGATTGATAAGCAAGCGCAGATTAAAAGTGTATACATGTAAAAGGTTGGTTCAATGATACGAAACATAATGAGTACTGGTGGCATCAAACAATGCTAATGTGGGGTTTACAATCTTGTACTATTAGCTCTGGACAATTCCAATTAACATCATCTGAACATAAATCATTACAAAAAGCATTTATTGGCAGAGATTTACTATTCGACATATGTGGTGAGAATAGAGTATGGAATCTGAATCTACAAACAATAAAATCGAATTCAAATCAAAGAAGGGTGCTCAGAGAAAAAAGTGCTGCACTGAATCTCTTGATGGCTTTAGATGTCGGAGAGCTGCATATAAATGCAAATGGCTTGGAAGAGTTGGCAAAACTCAGAGACAAGCTATTTCATGCTGCAATTCGAGTCTACAACTGAGTATTGTTAAGATATACAATCTTTATCCAACAGCAACGCCCGGGGATTCATTTACTCAAAGCTGTGCTCATGTCACATGATTTCTTGGCGTATATATGTGAAAAACCGCATTTCGATACTCTGTCCGACTCTAATATCTTAATGAAGCTAGGTGCTTAAGCTTGGGCAGATTAAGGCGGCTGGATTTTGAATGGAGGAATACAATAGTATCAAGCTCGTGTTGAACAATACTATGGTAGCTGTCCTGTTGATTCACATCCTCGATATCACGGACTGGCAGCCGGCCGCCTCTGGGTGCATAAGAAAAGCTGACGACTTACAATTTAGTTTGAAATGTATTGTGGGGGCTATTACATTGAGTCTAGGTGTTAAGGGAACATGTAAAGTCGTCATCAGACCATTCTTTTTAGAACTCTACCTGTATCTCTCTGTATCTCCTCACGAAGTAAGGGTAGCTTCAATGATGTCCGATCTAATAACCAACACCAAAAGGGGAAACGATAATGGAAAAAGAGATGATAAAGAAAAAGCGTCAGACATGTTTCTGAAAGAGATACCTACAACTATCCTGAGTTATGGAGTGATGTTTGTTCTAATGGATCAGGCCATTGTACTCGTAATAACTCCCTATCATAAAAAGAGCCTTATCTATGAGGTTGAACACAGATAACCTGATAGGCAACTGGTACTTATCTCAACTTCTCTAAGAGAGAGAATCTACTGCCCACGATTACAATCCAATAAGCTATCATCCGTTAGTCCGAGCAAAATAGCCTGTTACTTCAATAGTGCTTTAGATATTGACAACATCACTCATAAAATCAATATCGCTACCATACATATATCAAAATATACGCTAACACAATGCCTAATACCCATGAAGAAGAACCAAGTTGCTCAAGCTCTCCCAACTCAAGAGTAGATACAACATCGTCGTCCGGATCGAGTTCCTTACTCTCGAAGAACATGATGATTATACAAGTGAAAACAAAGGAGGGAACAGATGACACAAAAGAGGCCCATTATCATCTGTCTACTGCTTCTTCTACCAAACAAGATGCTTTCCTCCGCTACTCAAGCGATGAGATTAGAATGAATGCACTCATGTTATCGTCCAGCAGTAGCAGTATCAAGATACAAGCATCACCCCAACAACGAGTAGAAAGAAAGACAAGACTATCATGGGAGCTACATCCTTCTTTACTCATTGAAGACATGCTACTCGGTTCAGACTTTAATCATGATAGCAATGAAGACGGCATTGATATCGAAGATCTACTAAGAGACACGCAGATGCAGATAGACGAAGACGATGATACCCAGCACAACAATACTGAGTACCTTTTGAACTCATTGTCTCGTCAATAGTAGACATGCTCACATGCGGCTATACTCATTTGCTATCCTGTTTGCTGCTACCCTTTTTATATAACATAGTAGCTCTCTGTTGAGAGAGAGAGACTATGTTTGTGTATTGCTACGAATATGTATAATAGATATAAGCTAAGCTATCTTTTCCAACTATACTCTCTGATTTGATAAACCTATTACTAATCATATGTTTACAAGTAGCTCCGAATGATGACAACAGGGTTGAACTTATAGAACAATGTTAATCTACTTTTATAAGTTGTTGCTTGTCAGTAAATCACCTAATCAAACCGTCATTACATGCGGATTAGTCTCGACATCATTATAACTCTGTGATCTACTTGAAGGAGCTCTACTCAAGCCAATGATTCGTTTCAGTATCTCCCATACAAGTGAAGGAATTGAGCCCGTTTGTATGTTTGGAGAATGCAGAACAATGGCAGTAGACTTTCCTTGTGCAATAACAATGGATGGTTTGTCAACGCTGTTATTATCAACTGTCGTGGACTTTGGTGGGATTCTATCCACTGAAGTAGAGGTAGACACGACGTCAGCATCAGGTGACTCAATGTCTTGATTGGCTTGTTGGTCAGGAACGGTAGATGGACTTCTAAGTTCTTGTGTTGCAACTTCCTCTTCTTTGACATCCTCCTCTTCTTCAAGAATGTCATTCGATGCATTGGCACTAGCGCCGATCTCTTCTTCATTGGATGATTTCTCATCTTCGGATGCAGCTGATAGCTCTTCACTATACTCGTCACTGCTTCCGCCATCTTCAGGGGGCGATACATGCACATATTGATCATCGTCATGACCTTCTTCTTCTTCTGGTGATGATGGCGACATCGTTTCTGAAACTTGCGTTACTGAGGGTGAAGCGACCGCCTGAGCAATGGCTTGCAAATGATAATCTTCCTCCTCTGTCCTGTTATCACCATTCATTCGATTATGCGCTTCATATTCTGGTGAAGCCGAGCCACTCGTTACATCTTCTCCTCCACCAAGTCTCTGTTGGATAATCTCAATCTTTCTCCGACACATTCCCTCACCCATCATTGCAAGATTAATCTTCTTCTCCACTTCTTTCACCTCATCTCTTAATGATCTAGTTAATGTCAATGCCCCCATTAAACCATGTCTTTCAATCTCAGGCATATACTTATCATCGGCCAAGTTATTAATCTGTGTTCGTAATACATTCACATGATTATCAACTTCAATGAAACGTTTCACTGCCTCTTCCATATTATTTGCAGTAGAACCAACAAGTGTCAAACCCTGCATGGAAGGATCAATAGGTTCGACTTGTTCTAATATAGGAAGCAATTCATTTCGATGGACGTCATCTAATATTTCCTCTACAAAGAAGTCAAGTTCGTCTTCACGTTCCTCCCATGCCTTCTGCCAGGCATTAGCCGCCTCCTCAGCCTCGGCTCGTTGTTCCTTTAATGTACGAACTAGCTGTAGCAACGACTGTGACTCTAATCCTCCTTTACCACCAGTTGACGCAACATCACGCAGTATGGATTGACATATTTGTGCTTCAGATGACAAGTCATTACGACATGTTGTTAATGCTGGGATGAGATTGAGATTTTCAGTGGTCAATGTTTGTATATCCGATAGGGAGAGACCTGCTAATCGCTCATCGTGAGTAGGCAGAGACTGTTGGTGTTTATCTGGCGAAGACGGAGTACCAGCCTGATTGTTGTCGATTGCAACTTGATTATCAGCAGAAACCTCCTCTCGACCCTCTTCTTTGGTATTGTTACCCACCTCTTCTTCCATACTAGCCTTGAACAATTCACAACATTCTTTAGCATCCAACTCAACAGCCCACTGCATCAATGTCTTACCACCAACATCTAAACTCCCATCCATACCAGCATCAATCAATTGTTTAACTCGATCAACTTCATCTGAACCAATGGCACGTAATGCCTCTGCAGTAAATGCATGCTTGATACCATCTAATTTGGAGGGAGGTATGTTCAATGGTACCTTTCGTTTGATTTGTTTTGATACTCCATTGATTATGACATTTTCAATCTTTATTGGTTCTTCTTCAATTTTGGATGAACTACCAAAACCAAACCATGATCCCCTCTTTGGCTCTTCTACAGCCGCTTCCTTCAAATCAGCCTCTTCTACTTGAGTTGGGTCTCCAACAATCATAGTGACAGCAGTACCACCAAATGCTAATTCCCATGCCGACATGTCTTGATACTTTTTATAATTTCGATCCTCTTTCATATTCATACTACTACCCTTACTAGGTGATCTACCATCATCGTAATACCCACCCAATAAATATTGTTTCGGAACCTGTGGACGTATACTTGGATCACATTCTCTCATTCGTAACAAGCACGATGCAGCATTACTTGATCCATGTGCCACTGCAACATGCAATGGTGGTGGGATAAATATCGCTTCTAACCTACCACCTTCTAAGAACATTGTGTTTGGTGATGTTACAGATGATACACCTTGTAATAATAAATCATGTTCAAATTGATTTAAGGATGGTTCGCTGACTGTTAATAGTTCGTTGATAACATCGACACGATCATGCTCGGCTGCTAATGATAGTAAAGATTGTTTTTCAACAATTGTTGGTTCGTCATCTTCACTTTCCTCGTCGTATTCTTCTTCTGAAGATTCGTTATCTAGTAAACTTTGCTCTTGTTGCTGGTTATTAGGTCCTTCCTTGTTGTTCTCTACAGCAGACGGCTCAATATCAATCACAGGCGACTCAGTCTGAGTGGACATATATGCCTCTTCTTCTCTATCCTTACCACCCTTATTATTAAACTCGGCATCAATACTCTTATCAACAACCTCCTTAATCTTTTTAACATCCTTAACACCCTTTAATTCATCCACTAATTGTTTATCATGTTCATCTAACGCATTGTATAAATTACCACCCGATTGTTGAATGCGTTGTTGTACTCTTTGTACTGCTTGTGCCATTAATCTTTCTTCTTCTTCATCTTTCTCTTCTTGTTTTATTTTGTTATCAGTATTATTGTTGAGGGATGTAGAAGAAGAGATTGTAGGGTGGATAGTTTGTGGTGAATTTAGTAAATGATGTTTACCATGTCCATCATCAGAGGATACCGTAGAATTAGATTCATCTTCCTCGGATAGGATTTGTTTATGATTGTCTAATGCTGCTATTATATCCTCTTCTTCATTCTCACTGCTACTTGATGATATACTCCCCTCATCATCTTGTTTAGTTTGCTTTCCACGTTTTAGGAAACCAAACCATCCCTTCTTCTTCTTAGGTTCATTGGCCTCATCATCAGAGATTGTTTCATACGTGTACTCTGAGTCATCATCATCTGTATATTCATCTTCGCTATTCCCTTCTTCATTGTGATCCTTTTGTGTATCAGTATTGGTGGAATCTAATACTTTGGTGGGCTCTTCTATTTCCAACTGAGGTGTATGTGGTGCATCTACAGTCTCTTTCTCAACTACTATGTTGTCAGTACTCATTGTATTATCGCGTGAGGAAGAAGATACTATACTATTATCTTCCTTGTCTAGTACTACTTTTGCAATGTCCCAATTGCCAGTATCAATTGCAGTAACAGCGGTAGCTACTTTATCTGTTACAAAAGTACTTTTTATATCAGCCTCAATTTCAGCCATTCAGTCTCTTAACTTCTTTGCAATTGCAATGTGATAAGTAAGTGCTAGGTTTTTGTCACTGTAGCTTTATGCTATATATTAGAACTCTCGGTTGTATGCGCCTTAAACGGTGTATAGAACCATTAGCTACTGAGAAACGGAGACGTCAACAACACAATTTATATTGAGTGATTATTAGTGGGCAGTAACTGTACTTTCCCCCTGGGACAAAGGATAATTACTCTTGGGCTCCATTTTCCCATTAATTTTGCAATTTGCAACACATAACACAAACCAACAAAATATGACAATTATTGACGGACTCTAACAATAAAGCATCTCGTACCACTAGTATACCCAGTACATCGCACTTTATTAACGCTTTATCGACTGTAGTGTGCTGTCCCTAACGTCAGTATTTACCGCATAATATAAGGATACGCTCAGTGGTATCCTTTTTAGTTTTGCAACATGAATATGAACATGAACAATCCTAGTAATAATAACGCTCTAGTTGTTCGTAGTGAGGATGACAAGCCTTCATCATCATCCTCTACTAGTGGTGTAGTACTTGATGCTCTTCCATACGTGGAAGCCCTCGATCCGAATTACGAGAATTTCGCCATATCATTAATCGAAGAAGAAATGATGTCCAATAATCAAAGTAGTACTGAAGAACAACAAATATTGAATCATCCATCATTACGTAAAACAAGTGGTATTAATTCAAATACCTCACCAAACTTTGGTGGTAATGCACCATTGGCCATGGCTGCCTATGAACAATTAGTTGCACGTAAGGAGGCAAATGGTGATGAAGAGGAGGATACCACCACCACTAAAAAGCCATACTTTGAAATAAACCGTCCCAATCCAATGTCTTCAATCGACTCTACATCTACCAATATATCCGAAGAGGAATTAATATCAAACCTACAAACATCTATACAAACATCTAAAATACAATTTGAAACATTACGTAATCAACATATGAATTTAGAATTAAATTCAAATATACAATCTTCCAACAATTATACATCCTATGCACAATCGTTAGAAAATAATTATTTAAATACAACACAAGTAGCAGTGGAAAATCAACGACATGTAGTTGATGGTATTAATGGATCACGAATGGAGGAACAACGTATTGCTATTGATAAGTTACATGGTATGAATATCAAGTATGATAATTTGGTGGATAAGAATAGAAGATTGGGTATTGCTGTTGAACATTTGGAAGCGGAAGTTAGTAATTTAAAGAAGAGTGTTGGTGGCGCTGCTGATGCAGATGCAGGGGTGGGTAAGAATGTGGTAGAGGAAGATGGGGATACAGTTATGGGCGGGGAGTAGCTGAGATGACAAGAAAGGATTAAGTTGCAACGGGGAGAATCTTTTAACTATAAACTAAGTATTAAGTCATATAGTACACCAGTATATCTGTTATTTTACATCTTAATACCGTAGTGTATCATTTTTATCAGAAGCCGTGACATTATATTGCGTGGCCGCATGAGCAGATGAATGGATCAATGAATCTTCTTCAATGTTGCAATGAAAATAGCCAGCCCCCTAGAGTTCAAATTAAGAAGTAGAACCGAATGAGATGAGTAACAAACAAACAGGTACATATCCCACCTTTTGACTTACATGGCCATTCACTTGACCACTCACCTCAGCTCCAATGTTATTGAGCAATACCCCAAATGGTCCATAGTTATAGTTCTTCTCGGTACCCTCAAACTGTTTATTCCTCCGTCTCATTTCATAGAAGTCGACTCCGACAGGAGACGAGTCTGTTGTTGGAGCGCTGATGATAACAGTTCGGTTATCATCAATTCCCACTCCACTAAACGCCCTATTCCAAAAAGCGTGATACTCTTCTTCGTCAAAGCCTTTAGAGCTTCTTTCTGGATATATCTGTCCATACCACCGTCTTCCGGTGTACTTTAAAACGAACGTATAGTTCTGAAGAAGCTCATTAAACTCGTCATATTGTGTATGGATTTCAAAAAAGTCATCATCTGTAAGGACAAGTATTGTTAGAATGGCCTCACATTACCAATGAGATACAGTTCTGTAAAAACTTACCGGCATAGTAATCATCAGTTTGTTCTCCCATCTTCATTAAGCCTGTTGGTATGTCACTCATTTGCATAGTATATTTCGGGTGACCATAAACTTGTACGAATTGGTCTTCTTCACTTTCATCATCCATGAGTAACTCCAAGGTAGTATTATCATCTTTCGTAGACCTAATAACACGACATGGACTCTCATATTCACAGTGCATCCCAAAGTATCCCTCGTTGCATTCACATCTTTGATCTTCCAATATACCACAATCACCATGATAATTGCATCCGGCGTTAGAATAACATTCATTACAATCAATGGTAATGGAGCTATCATCCTCAATTAAGCCAGTCCACACTTTCCATGAGTCTCTTTCACTAGCCACTTCAATTACATCAAAGCTATCTGTCTCCTCTGACCGTAGTAGCCACGAACACTCGTTTTCCTCTTCATATGATATGGTACACTCACCTGTCAAATCATCATAAGTACACGGTGAAGTCGATATCAAATCATGCTTGAAGACCCAACTTTCAATATCATCACCTAAAAGAGATCTAGAGTGTAAGTTTTTATTCGTCCACAAGATGAACACAGCAGCAAGCAGCATATTTCACTACTTACAATATATAATCTCAGCACCGATAGTCTTCAGGAAAGGACTGCCGTCTTCTTTGTTTTGTTCCGTGTACTTTGGTCTCCCGTCATGTGTTCCGTTCTCAACATATACTCCTGTCAAATTGGAAATTGAGCATATGATATGTGAGTGTGCACAAGTTCAAGTGTACATGCTTGCAAACAAGTTGGACTTACCATTGAAATGAGAGTAGATTAGGAGCCGTTTATCATAACCACTACCATCAGCTCTCCGAACATAAGCATCTTCCCAAACCTCATCTGAGAAATATATTGAAAAAGTTCTGCATCGGAAATTCCCTTTATCTTGCTCAACTGTTAAGATTGTCAGCCCAACAAGCATGATTATACCGTTCATAAAGTATACCAACCTTACAAATCGCTTCATCCACTTCGCAAACCTTGTACTTCCAGAATCTCCCGGCGGTTGATATTTGCGTTTCTCATATGATGCAAGCCTCAATGTTTTACCAAAGAATCCCTAAAAGATGCACATAAGATATAAGCACATTAAGACTTTATAAGAACACAAGTCACAAGACAAATGAACCACACAATTTAGAAGAACTTACTCTCTTCAAGAGCGAGTGTAAGATATCATCAAGTTTCTCAACAAATTCAAGCGCTAGAACGTCAAAAAATATGTTCAAAACATCATTCTCCTGTATCACTGTAAGGAACAAGCATGTCAAGAACAAATAGCCTACAACCATGCGAAGTATCGACGAGAATATAACCTTCTGTATCTTGAATGGACGTCTTCCCATCATGTTTTGCTCTACACACTTGCCAATGATTTCTAAACCCAATGGCACTTCTTCCTCCATAAGCACACCTATCATGACACCTGTACGTAGTGAGGAATAATATAAGCATATAATATGTGAGCATAAGTATAATATAATATGAAATAAGTAATCATACGTAATACAAACACTCTTCATACATAATATCTTACCTAAGTACTGCGCCATTCTCACCTCCGGTGGTACACCTGTAGGTAAACCCAACGGGGAATCAGCTGTACCATTATCAAGCTCACTAACAAGTACAATTGATAAACTCATTATTGATAAAACAGCTGCAACAATCCCCATCAAGAAGGCTCGAGAAAGTACAGGTTCTGATATCAGTAAAGTATATGTAGACTGTGGCAATTCATAACTTTCGAATTTCCACATACTCAATCGTTTCCTTTTCACTTCTGATTCTGTTAATTGTGATATATTAGATCGATTTGATTCTCTACTACTATTATAATTTCTACTTGGTCTTAATGCATTGGTATCATCATCATCGTCATCATATTCTCCTTCTGCCAAACGATTGGCATTCATTGCAAATGATACTGTTGATTGACGAAAGTGTTTATTGTATTCATCAAATTCATCATCATCGGGTTTAGCATCAACTGCGGGTATGATATCATCTTTAAACGATATTGATCTTTCATTATTATCATTAACATCGGATACCAATCTTGACTTATTATCGAGGAATCCTTCACCTTCATCTATTTCGGGTATACCAGTATTACCCTGTTCAAGAGTATATGATATCCGATCATGGTTTGCTACCATTTCATCCCAACTACTGATACTATTGTGAAACTCTTCTGTGTTGTTATTTCCTGTCTCTGATCTTTCTGTGCTGCTATTTTGTTGCAAATCGTCTATACTACCGGCTTGCGGCGGACCGGCGCCAACAAGCGAGGTATTGGCATCATCTTCTCCCATTGTTGAGGTATTAAATGGTCGTATACTAACACTTACACCCCTTTTGCAAGATTGCGTCAGATTGTGTCATATTGCATCATCACAATTTTACAGTGCACACATCTCGTAGAATCAATAATTTTCTTAGCGGGTCTC
>Ga0075439_15672_pt1 | contig 16203 bp, 16 predicted proteins | sample MintriSingleCell_FD_74264 | JGI IMG/M metagenome (GOLD analysis project Ga0075439, IMG submission 74264) | Marine eukaryotic communities from Monterey Bay, USA to study complex ecological interactions - Minidiscus trioculatus JGI Plate_4_G5... | ecosystem: Environmental > Aquatic > Marine >... | reverse complement strand
TATTGGGAGCATCCAGATCTACCTCAAGGACTTCGTGTTAGGTCAAAGGTTGGAGTGCAAACGTTAATTGACTATGCCGAGGCAAACAATTGTGGAATATCAAAGGCTTATGAGAAGTATAAAGATGTTACAAAGTTTTGGACCAAAACGCGGTGAGAAATAGACTAACACTCTAGAGGTTTGAATTGTCTATATCATCATAATATTCAATACTTTTTGTCATGACCTCATACCAAATGCTATCTTATGCACATCTATGATGGGGAGCATAGGCACATAATGAAGAGGGAACGGACTACATAGTCGGCTGCAGAATCATACCTATCTAAGTAAGGATACCAATAAAGGATACCGAGAGCCAATGAGGAAGAAATTTTCCACCACATAAATTTGCAACGTATAGTTACTTAACGTTTTGTAACGGCCCTAATTATACCAAACCATATATACCATGTCTGCCTCTTCTGTTCCAGGATCAGTTCTCCTAGCCCCTTCACCGGCCGGGAAAAAATATGATTTAATGTACTACCTAAAGGGTGCCGCCGCCGGAGGTATCTGTTGTTCTATTACACATGGTGCACTATGTCCAGTGGATGTTGTTAAAACTCGTGTTCAATTAGACCCTGTTAAATACAACTCTGGATTAATTGGCGGTATGCGTAAGGTAGTTGCCGAGGAAGGTGCTATGGCATTAACCACTGGATTAGGCGCCACTGCATTCGGATACTTCGTCCAAGGTTGGTTTAAGTTTGGTGGTGTAGAATTTTTCAAGATTCAGGCTGTTGAATCTATGGGAGAAGAAAAGGCTTGGGAGAACAAGACTGGTATTTATTTGGGAGCTGCCGCCGCTGCTGAAACTATTGCTGATATCTTCCTTTGTCCTTTGGAGGCCGTGCGTATCCGTTCTGTATCTGACCCCGATTTCTGTGACGGTCTAGCAGATGGTTTTGGAAAAATGTTAAAGGCTGATGGTATTGGAGGGTTTTATTCTGGCTTCCTCCCCATCCTTGCCAAGCAGGTTCCTTACACAATGGCTAAATTTGCCGTCCAGGGACAGGCAGCTGATTCTATTTACGCTTCCATGGGAAAGACTCCCTCTGAACTTAGTTCTTCTACCAACCTTGGAGTTTCATTGACCTCAGGTGTTATTGCAGGAGTTGCTGCTGCTATCATTTCTCATCCAGCAGATACATTACTTTCTAAGATTAATAAGGCTGGTGCTGGTGGAGATGGACCTATGATGACTCGTTTGATGAACATTGCAAAGGAAGTTGGTTTCGTCAACTTATGTACTGTTGGTCTTTTACCTCGTTGTGTTATGATTGGTACACTCACTGCTGGACAATTCGGTATCTTCGACACAGTAATGAATGTTTTGGGTGCATCTAAATTCCACTTCCATGATCCCAACTCTGACAAATAAGCGAGTGCAAGTTACAAATATCATTGGATAGTACCCCAAAAACACAACCCGTTGATTAGTGAATGTATAGAGAGTAAATTGGTAAATTGGATTATGTTTGAGTGAGACTGCAAATTGACAGAGGTAGCTACTCTAGCTAGTAGTTGGATTAAGTTAGTAAGTGTGCTTCGATCTGAGACTTCCATATTATCAAAAGTTTAATTAGATTTAGGTCTACAAATTATGTAGTAAGTTGTGCCAAAGTGCCAGCAATCTTTCTTCACAAGTTCTAGCCCCGCATCTTCTACAATTTGGTCTATGTCTCTATTCCAACAACATCCCTAATAGTAGAGGATAACAAGTGAGGACAAACGAACAGATACATACGTGTATGAGACACATCACCCAAGAAGTAATGCACTCACCCAATTCTTGGCATGTCTCTCTGCATGTTTATCTAAGTAGCCACTAAGTCCAAGGTATGTTTTACTTCTTCCGTGTTCAAGTAATAAGATCTTTCCATCTGGTTTACACACCCTTTGTAATTCTATTAATACTTTAACAGGGTCGTCAAATGAGCATAACCCGAATGAATCTACAATTGTATCAAACGAGTTATCTTCAAAAGTTAAATTTGCTGCATCTGCTGTAACTACGTCGTATCTTTCTCTTTCTTTTGTTGACATGAAATTGAGCTTCTCCTTTGCTCTCTCTAGCATCTTATCTGAAGTGTCTGTGAGTACTATCTTATTAACTGTTGAGTCACCAGGGTAATATCCAAGATTTCTCCCTGTGCCTGCGCCCACTTCTAACACATCTCCTTTCGCATGAAAGTATAGCAGAGCTCGTCGAAGTAAGTTTATGCCCATTACTAGTTCATCTTTTGCTATTTCGTCATCATAGGAATGTGCAATTCGCTGAAATGTAGCCGTTCTACTTGGATCAAAGACATAACTCTGTGTTATGTTATCTGAATCAGCAGAGTTTTGAAGTTTGTCGTCTTTATTGGCACCGCCACCATACAGCTGCAATCCAAGATAGACAGCTCCAATATACACACTTCCCGAGACAGCCACAAGACCCGCACGCCGAGCGTATACACTGAGAGACATTGATGTTAGTACTAGGTACTATCTATCACTTGGTCAGAAATAATGCTTTTGGGTAGTCTTATTGTAGTCTTCGAGATTGTTTACAGATCTACTCTCCTCCAAGTATGAAAAGAAAACCTTTCGAATAACCTAATCTTTGCTCCTATCAATCTTCATTTACTATGTTGCAACTACCTCACATGCATCGTCATCATTACTTTGATGTTGTGGAGATTCCTTTTTTTAGGAGAAGGATACCGCTGCGGTCCGTGATATCTTGGCTGTTCCATCTCAAGTTTGCTCCAACTTGCTTAAATCTTTTGGGGCCTGCAGTTTGTGCTATTAGGTAATACTTAGCTGCTACATAGATATATAATAACAGAGTGCACTGAGATTTCCTTAACTCAACATTTAGATGATATGCACAATTATTATCATTTATTTTTGTCAAGAAATTCCAATGCATCGGCAACTGCAGTCGTCCATCCATTTACTCCCGGCTTGTCGGGATACAAGATATTACTTTCCTCCCAACCATTTGCTCTACAAGCTTTAGCACTTGTTTCACCAATGCAACATGCCAATGCTCTTGGCGTTTCTAATTCAGATGTATTTTTCAACCAAGCTTTCACAGCCGATGGACTTGCAAAGCATGCTATGTTGGATGATCTTGCTAATGACATTTGTTCATCATTCCATGAGGCAGGAATTGTATCATATGTGTTAAGTCTAGTAACAGTAAATCCACGATATTCCAAACCATCTTGTAAAGTATTTTGTGCTTTTGCTGATGCCGGATACAATAGTGTTGTTGATCTGTTCTCACTTATAGCTCTATCTGACTCTGGTAGCTCCGTTACTAATGTTGCCGCTGTTGCTTTACTTGGGACGAATGCAACATCGATACCATATTCTTTCAATGATTCTTGTGTAGCTTTTCCTACTGCTGCAACCATACCAAGTTTTGGTTGTCCAGCTTCATTCCATGCAAATGCAAACACTTTTGCAGCTTCTGGTGATGTTATTGCAACATAGTCAAATGTTGATGCTGATGTTGATAATATCGGAGCAAGTTTCTCTATATCTGGTCCATTAGCATGTTCTATACATGGGAGTTCATGTATTTGTACAACATTACTTATTTGTTCAATCCTTTCACTTGATAGTATTGCTTTGTGTAGTTTATCATTCTTCCCTTCCTCCCGTGTCAGAGCAATTACAAATGGCGACTCTATATCTTGCGACCTCCCTTCTACCATTTCTAATTCTGATATACTACTAGCATGCGAATATTGTCGTCGATTGTATGTTGCTGTGTTTGACAATGTATGTGGCGTCGCGATTTGATGTTGTTGAAAAGATGAGACGACGGGCTGTGTTATTATTATCGCCGCCGTTATACAGAATAAGAGAAGCATAGTAAAGGAAATCAGTAATGTATGATAAGTATAGCGGACCGAGAGCTTATGATATTGATCTTAGACTTACTTAGAGTATGAGCACATCACAAATTGTCATTGATAAAAAAGATTTTCTTCAAGAGTAAAAGTGGTATCTTTCTTCTCTCAATTACTATTGGATTGACGTGCGGTTGTGATTGAATAGGTAGAGTGGTAGATATCAGATTAGACTGTAAACTCAGGATGGAATCGCTTTTCATTGCAGCAGTGATAATAGTATGCTTGTTCAGTAGTATCTGTTCAGCGTTTACACAACATACATCTTTGAGAGAGAAGATATCTTTGAGAGAGATGTCGTCGCTGTTCCTTAATGATAGATCATGCAAGAGAAGTCCTTTGGTGCTATTTGATACTTCTACTACAACATCATCAGAAGAATCAAGACGTTCTTTCATAACTAATTCTTTTGCAGCTGCTACCTTCGTCGGAACTACATTCTTTAGACCATATCAAGCAATTGCCGATACTGACATTATTAAGTTGGCTGATGTTCTAGCTCAAGTAAAAGATGCGAGAGGTCAAATGGATGATATACCAGATCTAATCAAGGCTGAGAAATGGGATGCTGGTACGTTTTGTGTGATGTGTGATATGAATAAGTGCTTTATATGCACACCAAATTATGATCATGCTCATCTCATACTATCTTTCTGCGGCGGACACATACTATAATAAATGATCTTCACATGTTTCATACTAATACAAACATTCAATATACAAATGCAACACACACACACACACACTATAAACGCATTCACTATTCATATACAACAATGAAATGCATTCATATGACAACATAATATAATTGTATATTATTAGTAAGAGCAATCTTAGTAAAACCTCCACTGTCAAATATGTGGACAAGCGGGGGTCAAAATAAACTACTCAACAATTATGCTGATGCTATTGGTAATGAAATAGTAGATGGTGACGAGATAGCAGCATTAGAGTTGAGAGAAGAGATTATCAGTCATTTACGATATCTCGACATGGCCGTGTACAATAACGTCTTTAATCCGATTGCAACCGAGGGTGAAAATGGGGCAACGAAAGAGTTAGTTCGATCATATTATGAGGACCCCATCAATGAATATAAAGCTTCACAGTCGGCAATAGATCAGCTCATTGACCTTGCACGCTAGCAGTAGATACATGGAAGAAATATCCCTCCCTTCACTGTTACATGGTCCAAATAATGCCAGATCCAAGCTCTACTGAAATCTCATATAAAGTAAAATAAAGTAAAACCAAGCGTAGATTGATTATAAAGGATATCTAATGCCTGGCTTTACCATGGCGTATGTAATATTACAGTCTACCCCAAAGGGGAGCACCTTCCTTCTCTCGGTGCGAATAGTTTTCTGTCTCCGGTATCGCTGTCACAAAAAAGGCCTCTACAATGGCCAATGCGTTAGAAAATAAATAGTGATATGTAGTGATTTATGTACTGGTTAGAGAGGACAATAGGCAGATTAAAGTTAAGAAAATAGTATAATAACCTCATGATTAATTGCAATTAATGACAGAGTCAGACCCACTCATACCCACTGTTAACTTTGAAAATTATCAAACAACCACACCATCAATTATTAATAACAATACTATGCAACAAAATAATAGCGACAATAACCTCCGTGGCTTGCCACCTACTGCTGCAATTGCTACAAATGGCTCACAACGTCAACTATTTTATAGAGATAGAATACCAAGTCATAGTATGACGTCTAACTCACAAGATTACACTAATACAAACCACCTCCAAAATTCACCAATAGTTACTACAATAGACAGTACCGACTCTGAAAGTGAATATAATAATAATAATAATCACATAGATGGACTGCCACCGCAACCACAGGGATTGCCACCACCACGTGAGCTACATGAGAATTATAGTCACAGGCTCCATAGAAACCAAGTGGCACAAGGTCATCAAAATTTTGTAGTCGGTGGTGTGCATGGACGATATAGGGATTATGGCGGGACGTTAATAGAAGTGCCCGAGGAGGTATATGCTGTTAGGAAAGCAGCATTGACGGTGTTAGATCCGATTACTTATTGTTGGGTGAGTTTTTTTGTTTATTTATAAAAGTGCACATCTTATGTGCTCATACTTTTGCAAACTCGTACTCAAACCCTTCTCTTCACCCCACCCACCCTTACCAAATAATTAGCTCATCCTAACAATAGGATTTTCCACATCGGTAGCATTAGGTGCAGCGAAGTGGACGAGTAAATTAGGTTCATTACCCTACTGGGCAATATTCCTCCCGGCATGGTTATCACACTTTGGTATAATAATTATACATATATTATCGGCGCGGGCATTATCGAAATTTATATCCGAGGCGAACGAGAATAGACAGCGACAAGATTCCACCGATCACTTGGACCGTGTGGAGTATTTGCCATTATTACAACGATCATTGAAGTTTGGATTGAAGACGGGTGTTTTATGCTTTATTACTTTCATATTCGAGGTATTATTATATATACGGCTTTGCAATTCAAATTCAATTACGTTGGCAGAAACATACATCCCACTATGGATAATATCAATAGTATTTATTGGGAATGGTATAGTTTGTAAGACACAACATTTCCTCAATTCAGTTATATGGATATTACTCTTCACAGCAATGTTATTATCGGTATTACGGATTGATTATATGATGTATGAAGTTATCCGATCAAGTTATATAGTTATTGTCCTAATAGTTATGTTGGCGATAATATCGGGTATATTAATATATATCGTTCATGGGCATCAAATTGGATATTACAAACTTACCGATGCTCAATTAACAGCGGGAGTATTTTATTCAACGGCATCATTCTTAGCAATACTCCTTGTGGCTATAATGGGAGATGCATTAATGTTGCCAGAACTAATACAGCTAGATTTACTTCTTGTTATTGTCATGCTTTCTCCGATAGTAGTGGCACTTGCGGGGTATGGGGCATACTTGGTAACGAGGGATGAATTTGATAGATTGCTTCGGTATGGCGGTCAATCAGCAGTTATTCCCATGAGGCTCAGGCTCGAGACACAAGGTTGGACCAGTGTCTTGAGCAATGGAGCCGTTACAATACCCATGTTTGGCGATGTCAAGTGAGTTACTTGTGCTATTCTGATATCCCTATTGATGCTGTTTGTTTCTCACCTTTTTCTTTCTTCCTCATAGATATGAACCACTCGATGCAGAGACAGCGGAAAGACTCAGCATTGAACTATGTGGTCCATGTTGTTGCTATCCATCGGTAGAGGAGGAGGAGATACGGTATTGGCATCACAGGGAAGATAGTTATCAGTCACCAACAGCGCCTAGCTCAATGGCTGTGACAGCTAGATGGGGTGGAAGCGAGGCACCCATTGTCTAGCTGTTCGGCATCAGTATATAACATTTATATATTGTACACGGGTGTAGACGATAACTAAGCTAAAGATCTACTATGATCTTATATCATTACCCCTTCTACTCAGGTATTCTTTGCATTCTTAATCTGTTTCACCCAAGTCGGCCAAAATGAATGGAACTTGTTCATCGCCATTTCGATTGTTTCTATTGATCCTGAATAACTGATACGGAATCTTCTATCACCCAAATTGTTAGCTGGATCCTCAAAATCTGTCCCAGGAGTTAAGGCTACTCCCTCATTCTCTAGTAGCTGAGAACACATCTCAGTACTTCCTAGCCCCTTCTCAAGACAAACATTATCGTCACCCAAGTCGACATAGACATAGAAACCGCCGTCAGCAGGGGCAATATTCTCAACCGGAATCTCCTCGAACTTTTTCATATATTGGAGAATGAAATCTCTCGATGTGCGATATCTTGCAACATGTTTTTCTAGCTCTTCAATTGTATCGTCATCCCAACATTTCAAAGCGGCAGTCTGTGATATAGTTGGAGCATTTATGAACATGTTTTGTTGCAAGACATTGATTGGTTCCACCAAGTCTTTTGGCAAGATCATCCAACCTAATCTCCATCCACTCATTGAATAGTATTTGCTAAATGAATTGATAACCACAGCAGTAGACGAGAACCCTATAGCAGTTGCTTCCATCTTCCCATAGGTGATTCCATGATAAATTTCATCTGATAAGAATCGTATACCCTCTTCATCGCATAGTTTACACAGCTCTTTCAACTCGTCAACACTCAACATAGCCCCTGTTGGGTTACTTGGAGAGGATAATATTAACCCCTTTAGCGGTTTCTTCCCTTCATCCTGGCGCTGTTGTATTTCATTTCGTAACTCTATTGCAGTAAGTTTGAATTCAGATGATATATTGACATTTGCTAATTCACAACCCAGAGCTTGCAGTATATTGCGATAACAGGGATATCCACTGCTAGCAATTGCAACCGCATCACCGGCATCAAAACAAGCAGTAAATGCAAGTAGAAAGCCACCAGAACTACCAGTCGTTACAACAATTCGATCTGTATTTATTCTATCCTCATCTGGTATGTTATAATTGTTCTTGTAATGCTGTGATATCTTTTGTCGTAATGGTAATATTCCAAAGGCATCAGTATACCCCATTCGACTTGTATCAGGTGGACCTCCAAGTGCCTCAACTGCTGCATTGGCTACTGTTTGTGGCGCACCACTTGATGGTTGACCAACTTCACAATGATAGATGGTACGACCTTCTTCTGCCTCTAGTTGATTAGCACGTTGTAGGACATCTATGTGAAAGTTAAAGAAGAGATAATATGAGAGCATGAGAAGAATGAGGAGAGACAGCAACAAACTGAACTAGCGGTACGAAGAACCAATACGAAGCAACTCAACAAAGCTAGCGGTACGAAGAACAAGCATGAAGCAACATATACAATCACATACATCATCATCATCATCATCCATCATCATCATCATCATCATCATCAAATTATTATGTAAGTTCTCACCCATCACTTTGAAACTATCAACTTTACTCGATCTTTTGGAAGGGCTTAGGGCAGACAATCTATGGCATATTGCCAAGAAGAAGAATAAGTTCAATATCATCCGAAAGGAAGAGACCCCCATATTACTCAACAAAACACCACTACAAACCCATTAATAATAATACGGGGATTAGTACGAGTTATGATCTATCTTTCCACGTCACAACCTGGAGCAGATAAATCACACTCACAATACGAGGTGATTTCGATTGGGAACTAATTTAGCGATCAAACGAATACTTATTTGTCATTTTTGGCATTGTGCATGCCAGTTCAATCAGTGTTCAATCATCATCTATCGGAGCAATCAGCCCATAAACATCTTGAGTAGCGACTATCAGCCCTATTATACATAATAAATCCTCGATACGGTGGCGGTAGAAGTTCTTTATCACCTACATAGATAGGAGAGCGCGCACACACAGGATTCTATAAATATCAATCGTATCTATTATGAGCTTTCTCCGTAGTCTTCAAAACGCTACACAGTGTTCTTCGACACTATCAGCCCAATGTCAACCATGTAAGTTATTTTATTAATATATTGCTTGTAAATACTACTACGACGAAGTATGGTAATGAATTGCAATGGTGATGACACAGCTGCGGCTTCTTATTTGTTGATACCTCTCGCGTTGGCCATATGATATGTCTTGTCTTATTTATCTCATACCACATCTCTATATCTCTTTATCAATAGGTATTGCTGATGTCTTGCAGGTGGCTAATGCAGCCCCCATCAATAATAAGAAATATAATTGCAGTCTTCCCGGTCTAGAATCATTTACACCTGGTCAATATGAAGGCGTTAAGGTAAACTACCTCTCATTTGCCACTGAGACATCGTCTCCCAACTTCCCCATTAGAGCCAAAGAACTTGAGGCATGCACTGGTGGTACTATCGCATTTGCCGAGGCTGAAAATGTATGGGAAGACCCTCTTGCCGATTTAGGCAGTGGTCAGGTAAAGGGATTTGAGCTGTATGATGGGTGAGTACTCATTTACACTATACTTCTCTATATTTTGCAGTTTCATAACTAACATATCATGTGTATGACAGATACTTCATGAGTTACAGTCATTTCCCAGAGGCCTCCGCTAAAGGATTGGCTGAGACTCTCAACGAGCGCATTCGTGAGACCAACGAACAGTTGAAATGGGAGGATGTTCTTCCCAAGGTAAAGAACATGGGAGAGTACAGGAAGAATGGACAGGAAAGTCCGCGTTATATTGTTTTATGATGTGAATTCGTGCGTTCATTATAAAGACTCGACGACTTGGCTGATTTATTTGACCTTGATTTGCCTTGTTTGGTTGCCTTTGATTACCGTTGCATATCATATGCACTAACATATGTTATAATCACCTCTCTTTTGTCATCATGAATTGTGATAACGCGCATCTTCCAGACTGATATTGACTTCTTGATGTACGACGGTGACTTCTTTGTTCCAATCATTCGTCTGGATCTTCTTGAGAAGTACGGCAAGTCATTACCGAATACTTGGGAGGAAGTTATGGATCTAGCAGTGTTTTTCAATGGCATGGATTTGAATGATGATGGTGAAGATGGCGACTATGGTTTCTGCCATTTCCCTCGATTAGGTGCTGGATATTGGGATTGGTGGTGGACTGAAGCAGTTTATTCGACATGGGCAACATTTGATCAGACACAAGGTATTAACGAGGGTTTCTTCTTCGATAGTGAAACTATGGCACCTCGAACTTCCGAACCAGGTTTTAAGAAAGCTGCTGAGATATGGAAGACGCTGTGGCAAAATGGAGCCGATGGATGTATCACCGATAACTTCATCACGGGAAAATGTGCTATAGGATTCAGCCCTCCAGGTACGTTGTTTGGTGTTTGATCATCTTGTGCATCTTTCCTTCATTCAACTAACATCTTATTCACATCTGCGCTAATATAACATTATAAGGTTGTTGGAAGGGTATCTTCCTCGACCCCGATGGCGTCAACCGCAAAGATGAAAATGGTACAGTTATATGGCAACCGAGAATGAAGTCGGGAGAAATTGTTGAGCCGTACAGATTCAAACCTTTCGGCTCAACAACTTACTATGACAGGGAGACAGGAGAGGAAAAGGAATGTACTGAAAGTACTTGTCCAAAAGCCGAGCGTGAGTTTCTCTCGTGTACATCAGATGTGCTTGAAGTACCCTACTTCTTCGGACTATTCTCACCTTTCTCTCTCTCTCTACTTTGACACGTACAGCTATTCCTGCAAAGGGCCATGATGATATCATTGCCAACACTGGCAAGTATACTGCTCGTCAGGAGGTACTAGACACATTAACTCCTTCCGAAAGCACAGGGAAACTAATCAATAGAGCCCCCTTCTATTGGTCAGGAGGCCTAGGCACATTAATCCGTAAATCAGCAGATGAGATCAAGAAGGACTTTGTTTGGGATTTTTTCGTTTACACGAACTCACCCGCGACGAGTCAGTATGATGTAGCAAACTATGCCAGTTGGCTCGATAGTTGGAGATTCTCGCAGTTATTTCCTGGCGATAACTTCTTAGACGGAGGGTGGAGTGAGGACTCGTATGAGGAACACGCTGCCGTAATGAATTGGGCGTTAAGCACTGACAGTAACGGGGCGTTGAACCTACGTATTCCAGTGAGTGCATACTTGAATACATGTTTGATGTTTGCATATAACATTGGATACTTACCAACTCTACATTATACTCTCTTATGCATATCAGGCACTTGCAAAGTACACTCGAGACACCGTAGGCGATCTTATGGGTAAATACATTGCCAACAACATCACGTTAGATGAACTATCAGCTCAAGTCACAGACGGCTGGAACAAGATCACTGAAGATGAAGGCAAATTAAATCAGTTGGATATCTACCGCTCAGCTCTTGGATTGGATTCTCTCTCTACAGTTGAGCTATGTCGTTTCCATCGCGAAGAGATGGATAAAATTGACCCGTCAGTATGCAAGGAGGACGAGAATAATACGACATTGATTATTATTATTCTAGCGAGTATTGTTGGTGGGGGTATCCTTATCCTCATTGGTTACATTTCTTACAAACGATACAAGTCATACCAAGCCATCAAGAAGGCACACGAGCAGCAAATGGAAGCAACACTAAATGAGGCAACAAAAGCACTTCAGACTTTGGATTATCCTCTCCATCTTGTCCGAGCAGACGAGTTTATCAAGGAGGGGAAGCTGATGCGTCATGAGGTGCTTCGTAATACCCACAAGCTTACTGTTGTAGACTCTCTATCTGATGTGGATGCATTCATTGCTGCAGGGAAGCAGGTCGTGTTCTTTTCCCATCAATGGACTGCTTTCAAGTCGCCCGATCCAAGTGATGGACAGTACCACACAATGTGTTCTAGTGTAAAAGAGCTGGCTAAAAGAAATGGCTGGGATGAGAGTCTAAAGGATGTGTTTGTATGGGTCGATTACTCATGTATCCCTCAGGCAAATGCCAGTGTACAGAACTTGGCTATTCGATCATTAGCTGTGTATGCATCATCGGCCACATACTTTGTCATTATTGCACCTGATGTAACACACGCAGATTTGAATAATAAGTGTGATCTGGATACATACCAGAGGCGTATGTGGTGTAGAGCAGAGCAGGTTTGTCATTCGATGAGAAATGGTACCGCTGGTATGTTCTTAGCAGTATCTCATAAAAGTGAGGACGGTTCAGTAGGAGACATTGAGTTCTCACCTGTCAAGTCAGGTAAGTTGTTTTTATTGTTTCAGAGATATGTTAGATCGCCTTTGAAAATCACATGTACTAACAAGCATCACCTCTTCTCTCCAGACTTCTTCCTCGAATCTTTACATGTGTTCAATGGCGAGTTAACATGCTGTCGCTTTGAACACAAGGGAATGGAGGCGTGTGATCGTCAATCTCTTGTTGTTCCTATCCTGGGCTTATACGGTGAGCTATTCCGTGCAGCCAACGATGGCATCAAAGATGGAGGTGCTGACATGACCACGGTTAATTCATTCTTGACAGAGATTGAGAAACACCAAGAGGATGTATTCCCTCGTACATTCAGTAGAGTAATGTGGAGGAAGAATAAGCGTGTAACCGAAGAGGTGGTGCTGTTCGGAGACTTAATTGATAGGATGCGTGCAAGAATCAAGAGTGGCAACATGTTTGTAATCCAGGATAGAGGAGGTACCGAGTCTACTACAAGCAGAAAATCATTTGTTCGTCACGGAGCAAGTGACTTTGTACGTCATGGAAGTGTGCCAGAACAATCAGCTCCTCAGGGCAAGACATTCGTGAGACATGGTAGTATGCCACTAGAAGAACAAGAAGAACAAAAGAAGGTGGTTACAGTGGTGGAGCCAGATAAAAGTTATGATGAGTTTGTATCAGTAATGTCAAATGGAACGGAAGAGCCATAAGTTTGTTATTTGTTAGGAATGTTGGACTCTGTTTGTGTGTGTGGTAGAAGACTTAATATTAGGTTGTTACTTTAGAACTTGATCACCTCTAGCAAGGTCGACTCTCTATGCCCTTGTTGTCATTTTTTGGCGGTATCCTTTATTTCTCAGCTGAGCTGAAGTTGCATCCTCCATCCAATCTTTTGATGACGGACGGAGCTGTATGGCAGTCAATAGAATGATATCCAATCATAGCCCCTTGATAGTCGATTAAACTTATATATACAATAAATACCTATTTGCAATACAGCACTCATGTTTTGTCGACAAACGAGTAGAGTAACAATATCCATCCTTCAAATCATGCTTATATCAACTCTCATGTCATCATCACATAAATTATGTACACTGGCATTCCGAGTTACTACTCTCCCTATCAATAATATATCACCTTGCCATCGGTCTATAAGAACATCAACTGCAAGATGCACACATCTAATATCATCAAACAACAACCCTAATAATAGAATAGTACCCATACAACAACAGATACATCAGCTATACATGAGTTCCAATCCATCACTTAATCAAGATAATAATGAATATAATACCATGACAGTATCAGAATTACGAGATGTATTAAAATCACGTGGATTGAAAGTATCAGGTATAAAAGCTGAATTAGTTGAACGATTGGAAAGTGGTGCAATTAATGTTGGTAATCGACCCAATGATATATCTGAAAAGAAGAAGATAGAGCAGAGAGATAATAGTGATGGGGGAAGAAGTACTACATCATCACCTAATAATTTGGTATTTGCAAAAGAGGGAGAAGATGACTCTGATAGTGATGAGGAGTGGGATAGTGATAGTGATGATGAAATCGATCCCAACTCAACTTTAGGTATATCCGAGTATGAAATAGAAGGAGAACAACCCCAAAAGAGAAAGAAGAAGAGGAATGATAATAAACAATCCGAGAATGCAAACTTTCGAGACGACTTTCTTGGAACACGAGTGTTTGTTCAGAACTTACCCGAAGATGCCGATTGGAAAGAGCTTAAAGATCATTTTCAGGACAATATCGATGGTGAGGTAGTCTATGCTTCTGTGAGTATGGATAGAGAAGGTAGATCGAAACGTTGTGGTATCGTTCAGTTTGAAACATCTCAAAGCGCAAAAGCTGCTATTAAGAACATGAGAAATCATCCTCTAAATGGATCACAACTTTATGTGAGAGAAGACTATCAAGAAACTAGAAGTGGCGGTGGAGGACGAGTTTCGGATAATGATAGGTTTGGAAGTGATGATAGATCAGAGAGAATGAATGGCAGAATGAGGAATGATGATGTTCCTGATGTATGGAAACGTGCCAATGATGAAGCCGTTGATGGCGGTGGGGAAGATTGGTATGATTTAAAAGATGAAGAATTAAAAGAGATAGAAGATCTCATTCAAAAGCGTGACAAACAACGTAAGCAACGAAACTATAAAATGTCGGATAGGTTGCGTGAGATGTTGAAAGAGGACTTTGGTATTCATTTAGATGACAGGCTTAAAATGTGGTGGACTGATACACAGCATGGCGGCGTGCCTGGAGTAGTCTCAGAGATAAAAGGAGAAGGACGATGGGGTGCACAGAAACCATGGAGACAAATACCCACAACTCCTGACAACGATGCAATGGTCGATACTGATCAAGTCATGACTTTATTAAATAAGCGCGACAAAGCTCGAAGGAGAAAAGACTTTAACACAGCTGATGACTTGTTGCAACGAGCTTATGATGCTCCTCAAGGAGGTCTCGGTCTGAGGATTCATGATGAGAGTAGGACCTGGCGTATCTGGACGGATTCTCCACCACCTAGAAAGAGAGGCTCTACATCGACACCAGCTGGATTTGAGAATCTTACCCCAGCAGAGATGTGTTTACAACTTGTTAGAGAGAATGAACCTGATAAAGTGGAGGAGATGGAAAGCATGTTGAACAAGTTTCCTGGCAGAGAATGGGCGGTTTTCAAAAGATTGAAGGGCAGGTATAATGTTAAAGACTAAACTTTCAAGTCAGAGCATCCAATAGGGTCTCTCTCGACGAGAGGGGGGAGGATGTACCGTCTTATCTTCTTCTCCATAAAATAACGCACATCTATAGGTCGAGAATGGGCGAGAGACTAGTAGTTCAGGAGCTTACTCGATGGGAATAAATTTGGCGATAACTGCTATATTTTAGCGATGAATGCTTAACGCAGGTCTGCAAAGTCTCAACGCATGGTCTGCATTGTTGCAGACTGGTCTGCAATCGGTCTGCAATCGGTCTGCAATGGTCTGCAAACGGTCTGCAATGTAATGGTCTGTCGGTCTGCAAATTGATCTGCATATTCTGGAATGGTTGATACGCTATCATACTTACTCAATTGATAGCGTACTTATTCAATTGACATAAAATACATTATTACCATGCCTAGAGGGGGCAGAAGCAAAAGAATATCATCTTCATGTTCTGCAATAACATCATCGTCTGATAGAGGGATCAACTCTTACCGCTCTTCGAATTCATCTTCGTCTTCATCATCATTACCATCTACCTCCACATCAAGGACATACAAGAAACGCCACAGTCGTCGGCGTCGGACCAATTGCAAAAACACGCTGCCAACACAATTTCTTGGTGTTACTATTGATCGAAGTAACAATATTGATACTTCTTTCGATAACGAAGAAGACGACGATGATGACAACAGTGAGGAAGAAGAGAAGGAGGTGGGGGAGGTGGAGGAAGAAGTTGCCCCTACTGATGACCCAGAGGAGGACAGTCCTAATATGCAGCAGCCTCCTCCTGGCGGTTGGGCCAAATTAAAGGTGGTTGAGTTGAAAGACGAATTGAAAAGGAGAGGAT